>ENA-UPTF01000390-UPTF01000390.1-marine-metagenome-genome-assembly--contig:-NODE-390-length-31147-cov-2.869971_pt1 | contig 31147 bp, 21 predicted proteins | sample MGYA00238166_ERZ767019 | MGnify/ENA primary metagenome ERZ767019 (study PRJEB28930, sample SAMN06266391) | marine metagenome | isolation source: Sea water from 250 m depth | place: Atlantic Ocean | study... | reverse complement strand
GCGGCCCAGGCACAGGATTACACCGATAATCGGTACCATGCGCCGGGTGACGAATACGATCCAAACTGGGATTTAAGTGGGGCCGCCGAAGACATTCGAATGTACTTCGAAATTGCCAACCAACTCGCCAATTCCTCCGATTTCCCTGAATGGTTTGAAGGGAATGAGTTTAAGGCGATCCGCGATGCCTCCAGTTTAGCCCGCCAATAGAGTCGCTCCGTCCGGAGCTTTCTGTTTTTGCGGGCCCTGGCCTTAGAAATCCGTAAATCTTTTTTAAATCAGAATTACTTGGAAGTATTCGGTAGGAACTGTTACTAAAACACGCTAATTAGTGCTGCTCAATACAATAATCCTGCTATTGCTCCTGTCAAACAAGTAGCCAGAGTTCCCGAAAGAATAGATTTTGGCGCAAGTGAAACAATCTCCTGAGCTCGTTCTCTGCACATACCGCTTAAGCCGGCAATCATAATTCCTAAACTTCCAAAATTCGCGAAGCCGCAAATTGCGTAAGTCATGATGATCTGTGACTTTTGGGAAAGTGTTCCTTCAGGGAGCTCTGCCATTGCCAAAAAAGCCAATAACTCATTCAGAGCAGTTTTAATACCCATCAATGATCCTGCAGTCTGCGCCTCGGACCATGGCACCCCCATAAACCATACGAGAGGAGCGAAAAAATAACCAAATAGTCGTTGTAGAGTTATGGGTTCGTTACCAGAAATAGGAATAACCGATAGCGCACTATTTAGTAGAGCTACCAATGCCACTAACACTAAGAGCATAGCGCCAACATTAACCATTAATGCAACACCATCGCTGGTTCCTCTAGCAATGGCATCCATAACATTGTGATATTTGGGTCCAAAATCCTTTGAGTCACTAGCGATGTCATCTGCGGAATCGGAGCTGCTTGCTGGCACCATGATAAGCGCCAACATGATTGCTGCCGGCGCACTAATAACGGAGGCAGTTAAGATATGGCCTAAAGCGTTACCGATTAGTGGTTCTAGAATTACGGAATAGAGCACCATAACCGTACCAGCAATTGTCGCCATACCAACCGACATAACAATAAATAACTCACTGCGAGTTAAAGCTTTGATATAAGGCCGGATAAGCGCAGGTGACTCAACCATGCCAATAAAGATGTTCGCTGCTGCACTTAAACCTACCGCGCCCCCTACTCCGAGACTTCGCCGCAGCAGATAGGCAAACCCTCGCACGATTACTGGCAGAATGCGGTAATGCCAGAGAATTGCGGAAAGCACAGTAAAAATAAGAATCAATGGCAAGATTCTAAACGCAAGAATTATCGTCGCGCCGGGATCACCCACTTCAAAGGGATAGGCCACGTTGACCGGATCACCCCCCAAGTAGCCGAATATAAAAAGAGTGCCTGCTTCAGTTGCATAAACGATTGCTGATACGCCACGGTTGATCGCATTTAATAGCTGTTGCAACAGGTTGAATTGAAAAACTACGAATGCAAAGACAAATTGCAAACCTAATCCAGCAGCTATTAGTTTCCAATGAGGAATTTTTCTGTCCTCACTGAACAATACTGCCAGAGAAATAAATACGAAGATGCCGAGGACGGCTTGAGCGTATAACAAAACACCATCTCTTTATTATTTTCACCGGATAATTTCACGATCCATGCTTTAAATGCAAGAAAGCTTTTTGCTTACCCGGTAAGTAATCAGTGGTAATCTTCACTATTTTTTTGGCGGGACAAAATCATTTCTACTCTGGAAACAGAACCATCTGCCGCGGGACAAGTTACACAAAGCGCCTTAGAAGTATTCTCCTTATCCCAGTTTCGCTGGCTATTTTTGGGTAATTTCGCTTTTTTCTTTTCCATGCAGGGACAAATGCTCACTCGCTCGCTGCTGGCATGGGAACTAACCGGAGAAGCAACAGCTCTCGCTTATATCAATCTTGTAATAGCAATTCCTCTCGTAATCGCCTCGTTGTTCGGTGGCGCCATTACTGATCGAGTTGAGCGTCGCGGTCTAATAATTTTTGGTCAGAGCCTGATCGTCGCTAATGAATTATTCATCCTCGCACTACTACTAATGGGGCGACTCGAATTCTGGCACATGCTGTGTACCGCATTCATTGCTGGCTGTGCTTTTCCTTTTATTATGCCAGCCCGTATGGCAATTACGATGAAAGTGGTTGGTCCGCTGCGTTTACAAAGAGCTATGGCATACCAAGCTGGCTCTATGAACCTTAACAGAATACTCGGACCAGCAGCGATGGGAGTGATAATTGCCCAGTACGATTTTATTGCCGCTTATCTTCTTTCCATAACACTCTATCTCTGCGCTATCACATTTATGTTTGGAATAGAAAAGAATTATTCCAATGAAAAAAATTCAGAAAAAAAACCACTGCTTGCAGACATTGGTTACGGATTTAAATATATTCTCGAGCATCGGCCAGTGCTAATCTGCTTATTGTTCGGTTTGGTACCGATGTTTTTAGTAATGCCGTTTCAAAATATTTTAGTTGTGCTAGCAGAAGAAGCCTGGCAAGCAGAAGAAACCGGTATAGGAATTTTAATGGCGACCATGGGATTGGGAGGGATGCTTGGCGCAGTGTGGATCGCGCAAAGAGGTGATCATGCAAGCCGATTAAATCTTATGATTGGCAGCACCTTTGCGTTTGGAGTTTTTCTTGCCGTTTTTACTCAAACAGGAAATTTCTATGTGGCATTGTTGCCATTGCTCATTGCAAATATATGTGCAAGCGCGAGCCAGACAGTAAACAATACAGCAATACAACTTTTAGTTGATGATAGCGTGAGGGGAAGAATGAGCAGTTTTATGATGCTGTCTTTTGGGCTTACCCCTATTGGTGTTTTCCCACTGGCCATTGCAGCAGATAACTTCGGCGCCGCAAATAGCATTTTTGCAGCGACTATATTATTAATGGTGACAGTAATTATGTTCTATCTAGCCAGTAAAACTCTGCGCAATCTCGACCACTCTATAAACAACAAGCTATCAGAAGCTAGGAATTAATTTCCTGATTGCTCCGCAGAAACATACACTTCGTAGCGCTGCTCGAGTTGTTCGATTGCTCGAATAAACCCATCGGGATCCACAAAAGTATCTGGATCGTATGCCTGACTGGGACGATATTTTTCATGCATGTTGTACTGACCATTGTGCGCGGCCACCCAGACATCAACATCCATTGCTTTTTGTCTTCTATAGGTATCGAGAAAATCTTCCGCTACTCCTGGATAAGTTGGCTCAACCGTTAATTGCTTACCAGCATTAATAGTTCCCATGTTGGCAACCAGTACGTTGTAATCTCTACCGTTCTCATTAACCACCATTGAATAGCTGGAGCTACCTTCAGTATGACCTGGATGGTGATAAACCGTTAGCTCCAGATCACCGAGTCGAATCACTTCGCCATCACGAATTATTTTGTCGACATCGATAGATCGAAAACTTTCTTCACCACCAAAATGCGGATCGCTAAAGCCACCATCTTCTAATACTCGCGCATCCCCAACCGTTGCCCACATCTCCGCGCCGGATACTTCTTTGATTTCGGCCAATGCCGCAGTGTGATCCCAGTGAGCCTGCTGGGTAAGGAGTATTCTTATATCTTCCAATCGATACCCCAGGGATTCCATATTGTCACGAATCATTTGAGTAGAGTCTTCCAGCCCGGTGTTAATAAGAATATGACCTTCATCGGTAGTGATAAGAAACACACTTAAGTCATAACTGCCAACGCCATAGAGATTGCCGATTATTTGGAATCCTTCGAATGGGCGCGCCCATCCTTCCGGCTGCGCAAACGAGCGCAACGTAATAAGGCAACAAATCAAAACACAAAAGTAATAAAGCAGATTCTTTTTCATGGTTTTATTCTCTTTAATCATTTGTTGGCAGAAAGCTCGGTGGTCTTCTGGCCAGAGTTCGTTGTTCATAGTCGTAGGAAATAGAGATTAATGTAGGTTCATCGAAGGCTCCAGCAAAAAAAAGGACCCCAATTGGTAAATTTTCTATAAATCCTGCTGGAACTGAAATACTGGGATAACCAGAAATCGCCGCAAGGGATGATGAAGGTATATAAGTATAAGGATTATCACCATTCTCATGATCGATAGGCCAGGCTGCTTCATTTCCAGGAGCCACAAGTGCATCGAGATTGTGCTGAGTCATTACAGCATCTATACCTTCGGCCTGCGAGAGTCGCTTGGAAGTTCTCAGTGCTTCTCTATACATATCGTCTGAAAGCCCACCTTTCTCCTGAGCTTGTTCGAATAATTCCTGACCAAAAAAAGGCATCTCCGCTTCTGAATTTTCATTGTTAAACTCAATGAGTGTTGCAAGTGATTGGTATTCACCACCTCTGTTTTCTAAATAGGCATTCAAATCATTTTTGAATTCATAAAGCAATACCTCGAATTCTGCATCGCTCATGACTTCCATGTTATCGAACTCAATATCGATCAAGGAGGCACCACCCTCTTCCAAGATTTGCAGTTGCGCGTTTAACAAATCGTTAAGCTCAGCATCGTCATTAAACAACTGGCGTACCACACCAATTCGTTTACCACGCAATCCATTTCTAGAGAGGAAGCGGGTATAATCAATTAGCGCTCTGCTGCCTGCACTAACTGAAGCGTTGTCCGTAGCATCGATACCGATCATGGCATTCAACATAATAGTTGCATCGGTAACACTTCGCGCCATCGGCCCGGCAGTATCCTGTGAGTGAGCAACTGGAATAATTCCGCTGCGGGAAACCACACCTAAGGTCGGCTTAATTCCCACTACGCCATTAATAGAAGCAGGACAAACCACCGAACCATCAGTTTCTGTTCCAACTGCCACCACGGTCAGATTTGCCGCTACCGCCACTGCGGAACCAGAACTGGAACCGCAGGGTGACCTGTCCAATACGTACGGATTACGAGCCTGACCACCCCTTCCGGACCAACCACTCGCCGAGTTGGTAGAACGAAAATTAGCCCACTCGCTGAGATTGGCTTTACCTAGAATTATTGCGCCCGCGGACCTCAATTGTTGCACCACATGAGCATCTTGTGTTGGTTTTGGCACGTCAACCAGGGCTAAACTTCCAGCAGTGGTTAGCATGGTGTCAGCAGTATCGATGTTGTCCTTTAACAATACCGGAACACCATGCATGCGCGAGCGTACGTACCCTGTTTCGCGTTCCGCATCCAATGCGGCAGCGATTGTTAGCGCGTCTGGATTGATTTCGATTACTGAATTTAATTGTGGATCTATCTCTGCAATACGTCGTTGATAATAACGTACGACATCTGTTGCTGAGATAATTCTTTCTGTGTAGGCAACTTGTAGTTCATTTATGGAGATTTCGAGAAGATTGCCTTCGAAGTCTCTAGGTATTGTCGCGCAAGAAAAGAGAACAACAGGTACACACATCATGATGAGTTTCTGAAACCATCTATACCAATCTAGCAAGCAGTTTGTGGTTTTTATTTTTTGCACAGTAATAATGCGACCTTTTTAAATTATTTCCGCGAGCTTGTCTGAAGTATGAATATCATTAACCAATAACAAAGCAAAATTATTGAGATCAACTATTATTTGCCAGGCAACCCAATCAAAAAGATTAACGCCAGATTTATAATATTCGATACCGAAACAATAACGACAATCAATACGATAGGTCCGCCTAAAAACGTCAATTTTACGTACTGCGCCAGTACCCATGAATCCAGCCAAGGTAATGGCGACTTCAGATAAGGTACTTAAGTATTCCTGGTGCTCCATTCGTGAGCCTATTCTTGCTTTTATTCAGCCACAAAACCTTTCCAGGTATTCATGTACTCAATGAACTTTTCTGACAAACCTTCCTGCGCCAAATACTCTCGAGATACCGGAAGTTCAGCAGGTTCAAAATCTGAGTTTGCTTGCATTAATTTCGGGAAATCGTGATGCAGGATTGCCGCCCTGCCCAACATGATCCAATCGACACCACTATCCAAAGCTAGTTGCGCTTCTTCAGGAGTACGAATCTTGCCTGCGATTCCGAGACGCACATCTTTCCTGTCGATTTCTACGAAATAAGAGAGAAGGCTTTTCCCCTGCTTGTCTTCTTCAATTGGGTCTTTAAACACATTCCACAACGACATATCGAGAAAATCAATTTTACCTTCATCACACAATCGTTGTGCTATTGCTACGCTGTCATCGAGTTTCATTCCAAAACGTTCTGATGAAAGACGCACTCCAACCATGAAATCTTCTTGGCATTGAGTGCGGACGCCATCGATAATTTCAAAAAGAATTCTCGATCTATTTTCCAGGCTGCCACCATGCTGGTCATCGCGATGATTTATTTCACTGGAGAAAAATTGGCACAGCAAATAGCCATGTGCTCCATGCAATTCAATACCGTCGAATCCAGCCTTTTCTGCACGGACGGCAGCAGCAACGAAATCATCGATGACTTGCTGAACTTCTTTCTGAGTAAGTGCGCGTGCACCAGTTTCTTCATTATCTGAGGGGCAGATGGGTGTAAAACCAGTTACATCTTTAGGCGCACGCATGCCTCCATGATAAAGCTGACAAATTGAAACGCTGTCTTCTTCTTTTATAGAAGCGGCGAGACGGATTAATCCTTCGATATGTTTGTCTGCAAAAATACCTAGCTGACCCGGAAAGCCTTGACCGATCTCCTGCACATGAGCTGCACAGGTCATGGTTAATCCGAACCCGCCTTTAGCCCGCATGGTTAACCAATGAAATTCTTCATTGGATAGCTCGCCATCTTCATGGCTTTGCAAATTAGTTAATGGTGCAAGCATGAATCGATTTTTCATGCTAGGCCCGCGTTTGAAATCAAGTGGAGAAAATAGCGAACTCATAACAACTCTTAATAAAATGTGCAGAAAAAACGGGCGCTGTCTAAAGACAACGCCCGCTTGATTTTTATCTACTAACTATTTATGGGATCAAGCGAGGAACGAAGCGAGTCACTCCTTGAATTACACCTACTTCGCCGCCGTAAACATTTCCATCTTTGTCTGCCGTCACTCCTTCACCCATGCAGCCGATTCCGCCCATGCCAGAGAAACCCCTTCCTGTGCATATATGCTCTGGAACGAAATAAAGTACCTCACCATTGCGTGCGTTTCCTACTCGCAGACCTTTTCTCCAACCACCAGGGTTATAGTTTTCATCGGATTCAGAATCAATGGCATACAACATGTCATTTGTCGGATCAATGTAAAGGCCAGAGATACGACTGAACTGGTACCAAGTATCTAACCACTCACCGTCTTGAGTAAAAATCTGGATGCGGTTATTGCCACGGTCTGCTACGAATAATCGGCCCTGTGAGTCCATGGCTAAACTATGGGGCGAGCGGAATTGACCGTCATCCCATCCATATTCACCAAAGTGCCCTATATATGTGCCATCTGGTTCCCACATCGTGATACGACTTTTCGTATCCGCTCCGGGTTCGCCCTGAAATTGAGCACCATGAGTTTCAGCGATATAAATTCTGCCGTTAGGAGCGATATGCACATCGTTTGGATCAGTTAAACGGGATGGCGGGTCACCAACCTCACCAGGGGTGCCAATTGTCATCAAGAGCTCCCCGTCAGGACTGAATTTCATAACAGAGCTTCCGATGTTAGCGGCAGCTGGATTTTGGCTAATTTCATTGTCATTAGCCACACGAGCATCAGCAATCCAGATATTGCCTTCGCGATCAACATCCATTCCATGGGGCCAAAGAATCTGGCCAGCGCCAAACTCAGCAACTACCCTCCCGTTAGGATCCAGTTTCACTATCGGATTGATATCTGGAGTGGTTGCACACTGATTGGTCCCACAACGGTCACCTACCCATATATGTACACCATCGATATCAACGTTCATGGCACTTACGGAACCCCAACTACGGCCATCTGGCAAAGAGCCAAAATTACGCTCTGTCAGATAGGGATTCGGCAAATTATTAATTGGCTGTTGACCAGCATGAGCAGCAGGCTTACCTGATTCTGCCATCGATCCTCGCTGTGCCATTGCACCAGCGGATAGAACAGCAAGAATTAGCCCTGCTATTCCGGTTTTTACTAAGATTCTTGTGCCGGACTTTTTTCTTCTAATCATTATGACCTCTCTTTACTTCTATCAGCTATTCTTGGTTTCGAACAGACCTTTGACCGAACCTGAGAACATGAACCTTAGCAGATGACTTGTCAAGAATGTGAATTTAGCTCTCCTCCCCGCTAGACTCCTAGCCTTGGGCTGTTTATGCTCTGCCATTCCGTTGCATTTGATAAAAGATTTCAAATGCCAACTAATACGAATTCAACAGGGGGAAAGCAGAAATGAGCCCATCAACAATAGATAAAACACTAAAACTATTCTTCAGCGGATTTTTGGCGCTAGTTATGGTTGCTTGCGGTCAGGAAGATTCTGGCACACTACCAGCAGCTCAGACTGCGGCGCCAGCTCCAGAACCCGCTGAGGAAATGCGAGAAGGTGAAGTACCAGTAGATATTCAGGAACCCGGCGAAGGCCTTGCCATTACCCAAACCCATTGGATTAATGAAGATCCAATCGGCAATGGACTCGGTAATGTAACCGTTGATTTACTATCGCAACCAATTAACGCAAATCCTGAAGCGTGGTTGCAGTATGGAGGCGACTATTCCAACGCGCGTCATAGTCCCCTAGAAAACTTATCCCCTGAAAATGTTAATGACCTGCGTTTCGCCTGGGGCTTCCCCACTGGAACTCTGGGCCAGTTCGCCGTTTCTCCCGTTATCTACGATGGCATCATGTATGTGACTTCTTCCTTTAATAGATTATTTGCTCTAGATGCAACGAGCGGCGAATTGTTCTGGCGTTATGATCATCCGCAACCTGCAGATCTTCGGCTTTGCTGTGGTCCAGCCAACCGGGGCGTTGCCATAGTTGGCGATAAAGTTCTTATGGCAACACTGGATGCACGCATTATGGCCTTCAATCGCCTATCCGGTGAAATTCTCTGGAATTCTGAAATCATCGAATACTACCGTGGCTTTAGTGCCACCTCTGCACCACTCATTGTTAAAGACATGGCTATTATCGGAATCGGTGGCGGTGAATATGGTGTGCGTGGTTTCTTCGACGCCTACAACGTTAATACTGGAGAGAGAGTTTGGCGTCACTACACTGTCCCAGCCGCTGGTGAACCCGGATCTGAAACCTGGTCTGGAACTTCTAACGAAACTGGAGGCGCACCTGCCTGGACCATTGGTGCTTATGATGCAGAGTTAGACATGCTCTATTGGACAACTGGAAATCCATCTCCAGATTGGAATGGCGACGCCAGACTAGGTGATAACTTATTCTCCGATAGCGTGTTGGCCATTGATCCGGATACTGGCGAAAGACTGTGGTACTACCAGTTTACTCCTCATGATGTTTGGGACTATGACGGCAATACCCATTTGTTTCAGGTTGACATGGATGTAGATGGCGAAACAGTTAAGGCCTTGGTACAAGCAAATAGAAATGGGTTCTTCTACGCCATAAACAGAGAGAACGGCGAATTTATTCGTGCTACCAGTTACATGGAGCAACTTAACTGGGCAACTGCAATGGAACCCGGCGGTAGGCCAGTTATAAATCCCGAAGCGTTACCAGTAGAGGAACCCACTTACCGAGTGTGTCCAGGTGTAATGGGTGGCATGAACGGATCAACTTCTGGTTCCTTAAATGCGGATTTGGGTTTGGCTTTTGTTCCGGTAATTGAAAGCTGTCAGTTAATGCAAAAAGGGATTGCCTTTCATGTTGAAGGCTTGCAGTTTATGGGAGGTTTCCCCATATCCGTTGATGCGGCTGAAGAGGCAGCCTACGGTCACATCACTGCGATGGATTATCAAACCGGCGAAGTGCGCTGGCGCTATCTTGATCCTCAACCAATGATGGCTGGCACCTTGAGTACTGAAGGCGGACTTGTATTTACCGGAAGCTTAACTGGTCATGCTATCGCTCTGAATGCGGAAACTGGTGAAGAAGTTTGGCGTGCCAAACTTGGAGGCGGGGTACGCAGCCAACCAGTAGCCTATGAGGTAGACGGTGAAGCATATGTCGCTATTGGTTCCAGTAACTTCCAAACGCTTTCTGGATTTGTAGGAGGCGATATCGCGATCCCTGAAGGGGGTCACTTGTATGTTTTTAAACTGAGTAATTAGCCAAATAGTTTTTCAATAACGAGAAAAAAATGCGAAGTAAGTTGATTTATATAATCTTCGTAGTCGGCGTTCTCATGGCTGCGATTCTAGTCACCATCATCCTGACCGAGAATGTTCCCAATTCCGGAGGTGCAACCCATCCCGAAATAGCAGGTTTACAAATTGGTGGTGATGGAGCCGCTCGCATGGAGCATATCGGAACTCTTGGCTTGGCTTTCCATTGTTTGCTGCTGGCGCAGATCGTTCTTCTCTCTTTATTAGGCGTATCGGAGCGTTATCGCTCTACCGAATTGATAGCTTATATGGGCGGTAGCTTAATTTTTATGCTACTGGTTGCCTGGCAAATGTATTCAGGCCACCAACAGTTTCTCGAAACTGAAGAAACGGGCCATTTTCTTGGTTTCCCAACAGCGACTGCCTGGGCAACTTACGGCACGTGGGTAGGAGCAATACCACTAATTCTGATCTATAGCATTGGTTTTAGAAAATATATTTACACACCCGAAGACGAGGAAAAATACAACGAACTCTTGGCCGAAAAAGCTGAGCGAATGGAACAGGAATAAATGGAAGCTTTCAGACAAGAGATAATTGTTGGCGCAGTAGTCGTCTACATGATTTTCTGTGTACTCACTGGCTTATGGGCAATGCGTCGCACCCGCAACACCAGCGATTTTTTCATCGCTGGTCGTGGCCTAGGTCCAATTGTAGTTGCCCTGGCACTCTTCTCCAGCACACTTAGTGGTTTTGGTTTTGTAGGAGGCCCCGGACTGGTTTACTCCATCGGCGTAAGCTCTTTCTGGATGGTGGTAATTTCTTCCACCGGCTACGCCATCGGATTCTTCTTAGTTGCCAAGCGCATTCGCATGATCGCGGAACTGCGGGATTGCATTTCACTCCCTGATGTTGTTGCCGCACGCTACGGTAGTGAGTCCGTAAGATTTATGATCGCCGTAACAATTGTTCTTGGGGTTATGGGCTACCTCGCCACTCAGATTCTCGCTATGGCAGTAGTGATGCAGGCCATACTTTCGGGCACTGATACCTTTGCGAATATCGGTTTGGTTACCTGTGTTGTTATTTCATCTGCTGTTTTGATTTTCTATTGCGTGACCGGCGGTATTATTGCCTCGGTATACACCGATGTGGTGCAAGGCGCCATCATGATAGTGGCAGGCATGCTTATATTGTTTACTGCAATGAATGTTTTTGATGGGGGAATGCAGGAGGCCACTTCTATAATTCTTGCAGACGATGGCGAGGCGGCAATGCCCTATGGGGCTGCAGGTATGATGGCGTCTCTCGGTTGGTTCTTTGTGTTTGGTCTTGGTTTGGCGGGACAACCACATTTAATCACCAAGATGATGATGAACAAGGAAATGACTGACAACCGCACCATACTGCCGATGTCATTGTTCGGTTACGTCATGGCCGCACTACTTTGGATTTCCATTGGCATCGTTATGCGTGCCGCAGTTATTGACGGTCTTGTTCCACCTTTAGCTCTTCCTGATGATGCCGCTTCTGTTTTCTTATCAGTTTTTGCCAATCCATTATTAGCCGGCGTTGTATTCGCTGGATTGTTTGCTGCCATCATGTCTACTTCCGATGCATTCTTAAATATAGGAACGGCAGCAATTATTCACGACATTCCAAAGTCGGTTCGCGGCAAGAGTATCGATAACGAATTATTTTGGGCACGAGTCGTGACTATAATTCTTGCAATAGTTGCTGCCAGCTTTGCCTTGTATTCCCATTACCGCGACGCAACGTTAGTGGCAATTCTCGGCGCATTCGGATGGGGAACCTTCGCCGCAAGCATCTTTCCGGTGGTCGCAGTAGGATTAAACTGGAGGGGCGCTACCGTTGCGGGCGCCGTAACAGCAATTAGTGCAGCCTTGTTAATAAACTTCGTAACGCAGCTAGCCGGGGTCACCTTTCCCTACGGAGTTAGCGGGCCACTCGCAGCCTTTGTCACCTCGATGGTTCTATTTATAGGTGTCTCCCTAGTAACCAAGAAACCAGTTCTGGATAGCGACATTGATCGCATGATGGATATCTAGCTCGATACTATTCAGTTTTTGTTAATCCAACCGACGTTATTTTGTAGTCAAAAGCATTTTTATATGTCTGCAGGATAATTAATTTGTACCCCCGCCTTACTTCATTCAAGCTTTTTATCTTTACTGCACTTTGCTTTGATATCTCTCAGCACACTTCGCTTGCTCAGGAAAATTGTACGAGAGGTCAATACCAAACTGAGAATGGCGACTGTCACCCGGTTTGGTATGGCGAAACTGCAAGTGGTGCTTATTACTCAATTGTTATTCCTGCCAACTGGACTGCAGAGAGAGGATTGGTATTTTGGAATCATGGGTTTCAAAGTTTTCTAACCGGATTCGAAACTAATGACCTCCTAGATATTTTGAATCCTTTTTGGGATGGCTTTTACACCGGTGATATTGAAGACGAACCGGGCCTAGGCCCCTATGGCGACTACATACTGGAACAGGGTTATGCCATGGCTGCATCCAGTTACAGTCAGACTGGATGGGCGGTATTCGATTCCCATATCTCTAATGGCGAGATGTACAACGAATTTATTTCGATTGCATCGAGCCTAGGTCAGGGAGCACCTGATCAGTTCTACATTATTGGAGGCTCTCTTGGCGGGATTGTTTCCATGCGCGATCTGGAGTCAGATCTAGTTCCTAATCCCGATGGCGCGCTCCTTCTATGCGGAGCAGTAGCCGGCTCGGTAAACTGGATTGAAGCCTATGATTTGAGGTCAATCTATGAAGCGGTTTGTGATGCGGTTCCAGGTGCTGAATTGCCAAAGCCTTGGTATGAGAGGCCCAAATTACTTTTTGGTGAATTAGATTACCTTGATTCACTGAATGAATGTGTTGGAATCAGTTCGCGACTTCTGATTGATGAAAACGATGCCTTAGAAGTCCTTGTTTGGGAATTTAACAATGCTGATGAAGCTGATCGTCTCGAAGAAATACTGGAAGCTTCTGGTACAGAAAATCCTTATTTCCTGGCTCTCAATTTATGGTATGCGGTTTTTCAAATTCCTCGACTAATTAATAATGACACTCAACTCGATGGCGCAATACCTTTTAGCAATATTGGTATCGATTATAACGATGGATCAATTAACCAGGCCGCTTTAAGAAACTTCGCTTTGCCTTCAGCATTAGAATCCTTGCTCGCGAACTACACACCGAATGGCAATGTTGGTGATACGAAAATAGTTTCTATTCACACCTCCCACGATGGCTTGGTAAGAGTTCAAAACCAATATGCATTACAAACATTAATATCCAGCGATCAACTAACTGTTGCAGTAGTCGATGACTCGGAAAGTCCAAGCCATTGCGGATTTACTATCGATGAGGGATTAGCGGCTTGGAACGAACTCACCGATTGGGTAAGCGGAGAGAACCAGCCTTCAGTGATTGATCTAGAACTTACTTGTTTAGCAACTGCGAGTGACGAGGCAGATTGTAACTACGATCCCAACTTAGTTGTAGAATCCGGGCTGCCGACCTTCAAACGCTCAAACAATATTGGAGTCACCGGTATAAACTCATACGACGCCATAACCGGCCAGCTCGATTTTCAATCTTTGCAATTATTGGGAGCCAATGAAACTTACGATGGGCACCTAAATGCACCAACCGAAGGCAGTTCGCTTTTTACTGTTGGCGCTATTCAACAAACAGGTTCCACTGCTATTTGGCAACACAGCTCAGCTTTCGATGCTAATTCTTCACTGCTTTATTTGCCCAGAGTAAACCTACTAAACGTTTCACCGCCAGATACAAATGAATACGACGTGTACTTCCGCCTAAACAGCGAGGACGGTGTAGATGGCTTGGAGTTTATCGAGTTCGAAATCGCTAATTAATCTTCGCTATTTCAACCTGATTAGAACTGCATTGATGAATAAGTAGGTTGCCCTTTTCCGTTACCCAGACATTTCGCACGATACCGGCATGAGATTGAATTTCCCACTTCTGAAAAGCCTCGATTTGGGGAGTAAACCACACATATGAAAGCCTGCTCCTAGCGTATTTTTTATTCTCCTCTGCAAGCGTCACAATTAGCCGTGATTATTGACCTCCCTTTAATACAATCCAGCCAGATTTTCACGTAAACTCTTCAATTCGGCTCTGCTTTCTGCACAATCAGTAACAGCCCGATAAATGGAAGAAAAATTAAGAAATAAAAGGAGAGCCTATGCTCCCGTCTAGCAGCTTTATTCGGTCAACTACCCTCACACTTATCTTAGTTAGTGGCGCATGCTCACAGGGTGCTAATAATCCCGCTACTAGTAACTCTGACGAATGGCCTTTATATAGAGGCAACATAGCCGGTACCGGATATTCTTCTCTCGATCAGATCACTGCCGACAATGTTAATGATTTGCAAGTTGCCTGGACCTATTCTCTGCGCAACGATGCAGTAGAAACTCCTCGAGACCCAAATTCTCAAGTTACTCCCATCGTAGTGGATGGCGTCATGTATCTCCCGACCGTGGATAGAGTTGTAGCAATTGATCCGCTATCAGGCGAAGAGCTTTGGAGTCATTCTGTTCCGCTAAATGCGCCTTCACGTCGCGGTGTTTCATACTGGCCCGGGCAGGGAGGAATTTCTCCGCGAATCTTTTACACCGCTTTTGATCGACTGGTAGCACTCGATGCCGGTACCGGAGAATTAGATCGAGAGTTTGGGGAATCTGGAATGGTCAACATGGGTATTCCATATATATCCGTGCCGTTCGTTTATGAAGGAGTAATCGTCGTTGGCGCCAATACTCCTCGTGGCGCGATTGGAGGAATTGGTAATGCCCGCGCATTTAGTGCTCTTAATGGTTCAAAACTTTGGGAATTTAGTTCTGTTCCACAACCCGGTGAACCTGGTCACGATACCTGGGAAGGCGATAGTTGGGTTGGACGTTTAGGCGCCAATGCCTGGCCTTTCTATTTCACTGTAGATGAAGAGAGAGATCAGCTTTATATTCCACTAGCATCTCCAATTCCGTTTGGTTATGGCGGTGATCGTGCTGGCGCAAACCTTTATGCTAACTCAATAGTTGCAGTAAACATTCACAGTGGTGAGTACAACTGGCACTTTCAGACCATTCATCACGATCTATGGGATCACGATCCTCCGGCTCCCCCTACGTTGTTCGACGTTAATTACAATAACGAAACAATTCCTGCGCTAGGTGTAACTACAAAGTCCGGTTATTTGTTCGTATTAAACCGGGAAACCGGTGAACCTGTTTATGGTGTTACAGAAACTCCTGTTGCTCAGAGTGAAGTGCCCGGAGAAGAAACATTCGCGACCCAACCAATTCCGAACAACCCACCTCCAATGGCGCGAGTAAGTTTCGATCCAGTGGATTTAATTACCGCAGAAGATACCAGCGCGGAACACGCGGCAGCCTGCAACGAACTTATTCAATCCATTGGAACCATTTACAACGAAGGACCCTATTCTCCATGGACTTATCGTCCGGATGGTAGCGGCGGCCAAACTACCTTGTTATTTCCCGGATTAGCAGGCGGACCCAACTGGGGGGGAATAGCCAACAATCCGCAAAATGGATATGTTTATGTATTCGCTGCCGATATTGGCACCTTTGGCTGGATGCAAGATGCAGAGCCAGGATCTGACCTCCCCTATGTTAGAAGTGGGCCACGACCAGCTGGTTTCGATGTCCGTCTCAATGGCCAAAGCATGCCATGCCAAAAACCACCCTGGGGAAGATTGACCGCAGTTGATACCAGTACTGGCGAGATTGCCTGGCAAATTCCTTTAGGAATTACGGAAGGTCTCACTGCAGACAAACAAAGAACCGGCAGACCCGGACGCGCAGGAGCACTTGTTACCGGCAGTAATTTATTGTTCATTGCTGCTACTGATGACAATAGATTTCGTGCGCTTGACGCTAGCAGTGGCGATATCATTTGGGAAGACGTCATGGATCGGCGCGGGAATGCAAACCCTATGACCTATCTAGGAAGCAATGGTAAACAGTATGTTGTTATTACTGCGACAGACATTGTTAGGAGCTACGCACTGCCATAAAGTTTTCAATGAGGACCTTTTCATGCGAACTACTAAAACAAGAATCACATTTAAGTTTTGTAGCAAAGCTCTAGCAGCAATATTCACTGCGCTCTCAATTTCTGTAAATGTTTCCGCGCAATACGGAACTGGTTCTGGCGAATGGCCCAGTTATGGTGGCGACACGGGTTCCACAAAATACTCCCCTCTCAATCAAATTACCCCTCAGAACTTTGAAGAATTAGAAGTCGCCTGGACCTGGACATCCATCGATGCGGATCTTGATTTGGATGCCATCCATGAATTCAACGAAAGCGTTCGAATAAATAATTTTCAGGGAACCCCCTTGATGGTTGATGGCACGCTCTACATTATTACCGCGGTAAATCAAATCGCTGCCCTCGACCCTGCCACCGGCGAAACTCTCTGGTCATACAATCCTGAAGTTTATGTTGGTGGTCTATTTGTTAATTACATTGGGTACCACAATCGCGGACTGGCCTATTGGACCGACGGTAATGAAGAGCGCATTCTCGCCGGACTCAATGACGGGTATTTGATTTCAATTGATGCAAAAACAGGAATCCCAGATTCAGCATTTAATGGTGGCAAAATCGATTTATCCGTTGGGTTACCCAGAGCCGAGCGCGACGTATTAGATTGGACGGGTGCGCAACCAGTTGGCGTAGTTTCTCCTCCTATTGTTGTTGGTGACATTGTTGTCACTTCTTCTATTACTCAGGCTCGACCAATTAATCGCGAACGGCCGCCCATGTGGGTGCGTGGTTACAACATTCGCACCGGCGAACATGCCTGGGACTTTCACACGATTCCGCTTGCTGGTGAGTATGGCGTCGAAACCTGGGAAGAAGAATCCTGGCGCCGCACTGGTAACTCCGGTGTGTGGTCGATGATGAGCGCCGATCCGGAACTCGGATTGGTTTACTTACCTATCGATGCACCCACAGACGATTTTTATGGCGGCAATCGACCTGGCGACAATTTATTCAGTCAAAGTGTAGTTGCTGTGGATGCAAAAACCGGGGAACGGCGTTGGCATTTTCAAATGATCCATCATGGCCTGTGGGACTATGATCCTCCGGCAGCGCCCAATCTAATTGATATCACTGTCGAGGGTCGCGAAATAAAAGCTTTAGCTCAAATTACTAAACAGGGATTTGTTTATACTTTTGACAGAGAAACCGGCGAGCCCGTTTGGGTTATCGAAGAAAGAGCGGTTCCGCAGGAACCAGTAATACCCGGAGAAAGGCTTTCACCTACGCAACCTTTCCCAACCAAACCCCCTGCATTCGAAAGACAGGGATTAACTATCGATGACTTGATTGATTTCACTCCTGAACTCAGAGCCGAAGCTGAAGAAATATTGCAAAACTATGCCTATGGCCCACTCTTCACTCCTCCCAGCGTTTCAGTGCCAGGGGGAAATAGGGGCACAATTCTCAGACCCAGTGCAGGTGGCGGTGCGAACTGGATGGGTGCTGCCGTAGATCCTGACACCGGCATCATCTATATCCCTTCTTCTGATTCAATATCGGTGCCAGTGGTGGTTGAAACAAACCCCGACGAATCAACCTTACGTTATCGTCGTATTTCTTATGGTGGAACTCGGGGCCCACAAGGACTGCCGTTGTTAAAACCGCCTTATGCGACGATTACTGCAATCGACATGAATCGAGGCGAGATAATCTGGCAGGTACCTAATGGAGACCACGCGCCGAATATCGAAAATAATCCCGCAGTGGAAGGATTAGAACTACCCCCCTTAGGCGGCGGCGGGCGCAATCCAATTCTTGCAACTCCATCAATGTTAGTACACGCTCAAAATTATCAAGACGGACCTTTACTCGTAGCTAGAGATAAAGCTACAGGTGAAGAGTTAGGCGCTATTATAATGCCTGCACGAGCCATTGCTGCGCCCATGACTTATCAACACGATAACAAACAATACATAGTGGTAGCAGTATTAACAGAACCGTCCCCACGATTGTTTGCCTGGGCACTTCCTGACTGAAGTGATAATTTCCTGTCGCCAATCGAATGACGGAAGAAGTTGTTTGTTTTCTGAATGCAAAATTAGAGAAACCAGAGGGCATAAAAAATGAAAAAGAGCAAAATTTCGCATTACCAGATTGGTAAAATCAGAATTCCCGATTACATACCAGGGATTTTAGCCGCGATAGTTCTTCTATTGGGCTTCCCTTTTGTGGTTCAAAGTCAACAGGATGTTCAAATCACTAGCGAAGCTGTTGGCGATGGGAAGTATGTGCTCCTTGGTCGGGGTGGAAACATTCTTGCATCAATTGGTGACCAAGGTGTGCTAATTGTAGATTCGCAATTTCCCGACATGGTACCCAAGTATCAATCGACGATTAATTCCCTCGGCGGCGGTGACGTAGATTTCACTATTAATACCCATTGGCATTTTGACCATGCGGACGGCAACACACTTTTAGGGGAAGCGGGATCCTGGATCGTATCCCATGCTCATTCCCGAGATATGATGACCAGGCATAACACAATCAATACTGTTGCTGCAGTTATTGAGCAGGCTCCGTACGAATCAGCTGGGCTGCCCGTTGCCACATACGAAACGCGGATGGAAATGTACTTTAATGGGGAACAAATCGATCTAATTCATGCGGGTCCTGCCCATACAATGGGTGACACTGCGGTTTATTTCCGTGACTCAAACATCGTGCATATGGGCGATGTGTATAACAACTCTGGTTATCCATTTATCGATGCTGATAATGGCGGTGATCTGGAAGGCATGATTGCTTTTTGCGAAGCGGTATTGGCTGAGATAAATCCAGAGACAATAGTCGTTCCAGGTCATGGACCAGTTGCCACCTACAACGACATGGCTGAATACATCACCATGCTTACAGAGATTCGCGGCAAGATGATGGTCTTAATTGGACAAGGCGCGACTCTCGAAGAAGTTCTCGCTGCGGACCCCACTGCTAATTGGGATGACCAGATGGGTGATCCGGCTCGCCTTATTAATCGTGCTTACGCGAGCCTTACCCGCTAATAATTCAGGGCATCCGCTATGAAATCACTTAATCGCCTTTATCTCTGCATTTTTATTTGTTTGCTTTTTTCCTGTAGTGATTCCGCAATAACCGTAAGCGTGAATGAAAATATCGATCTCGCTCTGGTGGGTCCGCGATTAATCGATGGCACTGGTAACGATCCTATTCCGGATTCCGTATTATTAATCGGACAAGGGAGAATCCAAGCGGTTGGCTCACGCCAAAGTATTGATGTCCCAGAAGGAACCGAGACCATCAATTTGTCTGGCAAGACAATTATCCCTGGATTGGTGGATCTACATGCTCATTATGGTGGGCCAGTTACCGCTTCAGAACAAGCATTAAAGAATCAACTTTATTATGGGGTTACAACAACAAGAAGTATTGGTAGCGATACACCGGATAAAGTTTCGCTCATGCTTGAGGCACACGCAGGTAGACCTGACCTACCCCGCGCTTTTACGGCCGGTTTGGGGTTTTCTTATCCAGGAGGCTTTAATTCAAGTTTTCCTAATACCCCGACAACACCCGAAGAAGCTCGCCAAAATGTCAGAGAGCAAGCGGCTCTAGGTGTGCATTTCACAAAGATGTGGGTCAATGAAGTTGACGAAGCTGGCTTAAAGATACCAGCTGAGATTCGTTCAGCCATTATAGATGAGTCAATTAGAAACGGACTAATTCCAGTAGCGCATATCGATGAGGAAGCCGACGGCATTCAACTACTAGAAGAAGGCATGAATGAATTCTTGCACAGTACTGTTTTGACTTTCGGCCCGGGAGCAGGTACGCCAGTTGACAACCCAGCACCCAGCCAACGCTTTCTCGATATGTGCTTACAAAATAACTGCGCCTTTACCCCCACACTTTCGATTATTCAAAATAATTGGCACTTTGCGGAAAATCCGGAGTTATTAGATGATGAAGTATTGCGCTCTGTATTCAACCCTAGCGCTCTGGAAAGATATAGTGACCCAGCAGTGCGTGCATCTATTATTGAAGCTAACAACTTTCAAGAAAGGAAGGCCGCTTTTCGTCAGGTACAAGATTTCGTGAAAACACTTTTCGATGCCGGAATCAAAGTGCCATTAGGAACCGATAGCGGTACCCCAAGCGTTCCCATGGGTTGGGGAACCCATCATGAATTAGAGCTATACGTTGAAGCAGGTCTAACGCCGATGGAGGCAATCATGGCGGCAACTTCTATAGGAGCAAGCAGATTACCCCCAGTTGGCGCCGCTGAATTTGGCACACTAACAAAAGGTATGAGCGCTGACCTTTTAGTCTTAGATGCTAACCCATTAATCAACATCCGCAATACACTCCAGATCGACCAGATTATGTTAAGGGGGTCATGGGTAGATCGAGAGACCTTACTGCCCTAGCGGCTTTAAAGAATTAAAAATTTAACTAAGTCGATAGAAACCGTATTTTGTTCGTATCTCTCTAAAACGCGAAGGACCTAAAGATGATCAGAAAAAACTCTCTGCCATTAGCTTTTGCCTATTTTTTTTGTATTAGCAGTAAACTGGCAGCTCAGAGCCAAGTCGGAACCCTAGAGATCGATGAGGTTGCTACCAATGCAATCTTTTCTGCAACTACAGACAACGACTTTCTAACCGAATGGGTGGCAATATTACCCGAACATGACTCCATACCCAGCCCACGAGATGTTCTTGGTTACACAATCGGCACGCCAGGGGAATTAACTCAAGTTGAAGAAATCTACAGTTACTTCAATGCGCTTGCTCAAGCATCGGATCGGGTCGAAGTTTTTTCTCTGGGAGAAAGCTTCGAAGGTAGAGACATGTTGGTGGTCGCAATCTCAGCTGCTGACAATCTCACCAATATTGAAACCTATAAGGGATATCTAAATACCTTATCTGATCCACGTAATCTCAATCGCCCTACTGCAAATGAAATCATTGAAGATGCCCTACCTATTTTCTGGATGACTGCCGGCCTGCATTCGCCGGAACTTGGCCCGCCAGAAATGGTGATGGAGTTAGCTTATCGACTAGCAGTGGAAACTAGAGAGCCTTTCGGCAATATTCGCGAGAATGTGATCACGCTAATAACTCCCGTATTGGATGTCGATGGTCGCGCTCGCCAAGTTGACTGGTATCGCTCAAATATTGCCGGGCATACCAACTACTATGACAGACCTCCAAGCGGTGTGCCGTTTTGGGGTCACTACACTCGGCATGACAATAACCGTGATGGCATCTCTATTACACAGCCGATAACACTTAACTATAACAATGGTGTTTATGAGTACAAACCTACAGTCTCGCTCGACCTACATGAGTCAGTTCCCCTGCTCTATGTGGCCGGTGGCACCGGGCCTTACAACGAAGGCGTTAGCCCCATCACCATTGGTGAATGGCAGCTCTTAGCGAACTACGAAATTTCCAGGCTAAGCGGATTAGGCCTCGAAGGTGTCTGGACCTGGGGCTTTTATACCGGTTGGTATCCAGGCTATATGTTGTGGGTAACCAATAATCATAATGGCATGGGGCGCTTCTATGAGACTTTTGGTAATGGTAGCGCCGAAACCATGGAGCGTGATCTAAGCAACTCAACTTATGCTGGTGATCCGGTAATCGATCGCACTTGGTATCGTGCTGCACCACCGCCAAAAAAACTTACCTGGTCTATGCGTAACAATACAAATTTTATGCAGAGCGGTGTAATCGCTTCTTTGGAAATGGTGGCGCAAAACAAAAATATGTTTTTGTCTAACTATTATCAAAAAGGGGTGGAAGCCTTATTGAAAAGCGAAGAAGAGGCGCCGTATGCTTTCTTGATTCCTCAAGAACAAAGTGATCCCAATTCAGCCAATTATCTAGTAGGTGCTCTACATCGTCACGCAATTGAGATGCAACGCTCAAACACAACTCGCACATTCGGCGACGTGGAAGTAAAGGCCGGCGATATTCTGATTAATCTCAACCAACCCTATGGACCGCTGGCAAAAACTCTTTTGGAGAGACAAGATTTTCCAAGTGACGTAGAGGTGCCACCTTATGACGATGTGTCGTGGACTTTTGGTTATATCTACGGCGTAGATTTAGTCCCAATAGATGATCCCAACATTTGGGTTCATGCATCTCGGCGTTTTCGCGAAGGCGAAGTATTCATACCTGAAACCGAAGTTCCTGCTGAAGGTTCGATTTGGGTTGTTAGCAATCGTGCTCAACGAGAATTTGGCCCAACTCGATTTGCTTTAGGAAATATCGAAATATTAGTAACAGAAGAAGTATTTGCAAACGGTGAAAATGAGTTTCCTGCTGGCAGCATGGTTATAGATGTTGGTGATTTAAGCTCTGGGAACCGCGAAAGAGTTGCGGAAGTGTTAGCTAACACAAATCTGCCGGTCGCAAATATTACCAGTATGCCTGATGTTGCCACTCATGAATTAGATTTACCCCGCTTAGGTGTTTTTCAGAGTTGGACTTCGACCCAAAACGCAGGCTGGGTTCGCTATAGCCTTGACCAGGCAGAAGTTCCATACACACTATTTTCGAAAGATCGGGCGCGCCGCGGTAACCTGCAAAGAGAGTTTGATGTGATTCTAATTCCTCATATGAGTTCAGGGACGCAACTATCTCAGATCATGGGTGGTATAGACCCGAAATGGTCTCCACTTCCTTATGAAACTACCAGCGAGACGCCGAACATCGGCCACATACTCAGCTCTTCCGACATTACTGGCGGAATCGGATTCGAGGGTATGGCAGCCTTCGAAGAATTCATTCGTCAGGGCGGCACTCTCGTAACATTAGGTTCTGCCGGAGTTATCGCCACAGACTCAGGAATTATTCGTGGTGTTAACAAACGCGGCCCCGGTGGAATGAACACTCCCGGTTCGGTCATGACGGTAAAAATCACCGATCACAGCTCACCCCTTGTATATGGCTATGACAAAGTTTCCCATGTATTCCGCGGGAACGGACCAGTATTTACTGTGCCAGATCGCGATCGAAAGTATGCGCCGTTACAGTTTGGTACTAAGCACTGGGATGAAGACGCGGAAGTAGAAAGCGATGGACCTAACCCACCATTGGTTTTATCAGGAGGCATAGTACAAGGCGCTAATATCATCGACGGCCAACCAGCAATCGTTAGCAAAGCACTAGATGATGGCCATGTCGTAATGCTGAGCTGGAATCCTATGCATCGTCACGTCAACCACCATGACCATGCCTTTGTTTATAACGCGATCCTTAATTGGAATGATCTGAAATAAGCAGGACTTCGAAGAAGAATTAAAATGGGAAAACAACTAGTTTTGGCAGTTTCTTCTTTAGGCCGGAAAACCCGAAAGATATAGCGAAGTCATATCTCAATAATTGCGGCATCGATTTTGCCCCCGTCTCTTCCGGAGGTGAACCCTAGTCCTAACAGGCCAGCCCAATTGTATTCTTGCCCTTTGGCAAAGAATCGCAGATGTGCCTAGATAATTTACTTATTCGATATCGCAATAAAACTTGTCGTGTTATCGGCACCTTCCTGTTTTGCCAACCAAAGCGACCCAAAAACTGCGATAGATAAATTAACAACAAGTCCATAAATTCCTGGATGGAAGCCCCACACCTTGCCTTCGACTATAAAATCGAATGGCCCGAAGGCAAGTGATAAAGCGATAGCCAACCCTACAACCAAGCCAATTAAAACCGGACCTGTACGTAAGCCCATCCAGCGAATACCTACCATAAATGCGGGAGCGATCTGCACTAACAGATCAAATTTACGATCCAGCAATCCAATTAACGAAGTCTGTTCCTTAAGAATTATTGCGAGCATGGTAAGCGCCCCTACTATAATCCACGAACATCGCTTGCCCATTTTCGTTAATTCAGATTCCGTTGCACTAGGTCGAAAATGTACGGCGTAAATGTCTTTAATAAACATAGACGAAATAGAAAGCATAGCCGAATCTGCTGTGGACATTAACGCTGCTAATACTGCGCTGAAAATAAGCACGACAAGCGCATAGCCGAGAATCGACTGTTCCTGAATTATGCGTAATATGCTGGACATAGCCTGATCGGCGTCGGCACCTTCAAGCCCCGGCACGTAAGCCAGCGCGTAGATTCCAACAATAAAAGCGATCAAAACTGAAAAGAACGGCATGAACGCCATGGTTGCGAAACTCTGTTTAAGCGTGCCAATTGACTTCGCTGAGTACATGCGCTGTATTGCCTGGGGATAAAGAGCACCTCCTATTCCTACAAGCAAAATGTAACTTAGCCATTCTCTTTGCATGGAAGCATCAGGTCTAATTATTTTTTCAGGTTCGGAAGTTTGAGCAATAACTTCTGTAGCAGCAGAGATTGGACCAAACTGATAAAGCATTAGCAGCATTAACACCATAAAACCGACAAACAACACACAACCTTGAATCACATCAGTCCAGGCTATAGCCCGCAATCCACCCAAGGTTCCATAAACCACCATGATTAGCGCGAGACCAACAACGCCGTAGTTATAAGCGATATCTCCCGCCGGACCGGCAAGACCCTGCAAGGCTCGACCCATGGTCATGAGTTGCGCCAAGAGGTAATTACTAAGGGCCACAATCATTACAATCGAAGCAATTGTTGCCAGGATGCGGGAGCCGAATCTATCTCTGATGTAGTCAACTGGAGTAACGTATCCTCGCTGCTGAGCCAGTGGTTGTAGTTTGAAAGCAAATACCTGGAAGAAAACCACGATGGCCAGCATGTAGTGCACTGCTATGAGCCAGGGAAAACCTATTCGGTAGGTTGCGCCAGTAACCCCGAATACAGTATTGCCACTGTATTGTGTAGCATAAAGCGTGAGGAACAAGACAAAGAAACCGAATCCTCTACCAGCGAGATAAAAATCCTGCATAGAATCTTCTTTGCGTGCTTTACGTCCCAACCAACCAAGTAGTAATAATGTACTCAGGTAGAAAGTAAAGAACAGCCAGGCACCTGGACCAAATGGAAGCACGCTAGTCAATCTGCACTTCCTTTATTGCGAAAACACAACCAGGCTGTGAAACAGGAAGTTAAAAACAATGCTCCAAGACTGGCAAGAATCCAGATTGGGAAGCCAAACAAAATTCTTGCTTCATCTGCTGGCCAGTACCATGGAATGATTAAAGCCAACAGCAACAAATAGACCGCAACAATCCAATAGCTTTTTCTTCCTAGTTCTGTGTTCATATTAAGCGCTTAAAGGGTAGTGAATTTCTTCTACAGCTTGGGAAAGCACTTCAGACAAGTCCATAAGACTTTGAAGATTATGCACAGTCTTAAAATCATCAACGTAGGGCAAAATGGCTTTTATTCCTTTTGCCTTTGGTTCAAATCCCTCATAACGCAATAAAGGATTTAACCAAATTAAGCGTCGAGTAGATTTAGATAGGCGATCCATTTCTTTTTCCAATCCTTTAGCCTCTTCTCGGTCCAGTCCATCTGTAATCAAAATACAAACCGCTCCTTGTGCTAAAACCCGGCGCGACCAAAAATTATTGAATTCTTTCAGACAAGATCCTATTCGAGTACCTCCGGACCAGTCTTTAACTGCGCCGGAAGACTTATCTAATGAAAGATCAATATCTCTATGTTTAAGATGACGTGAAATATTCGTTAAACGTGTACCAAACACGAAGCAGTGCGTACGATCTCGATCATTGGTGATGGCGTGCATGAAATGCAAAAACATTCTGCTGTACTGACTCATGGATCCAGAAATATCACACAGCATGACGAGAGGTGGATGGCGTAGTTTTGGTTTCTTAAATCTGAGCGGTATAGAATCCGGGGAACGAAGTGCGGCTCGCAGAGTAGTGCGCATATCAACTTGCCGCTTAGTTCCACTGCGTTGAAATCTACGAGTTGAAACATTCATTATTGGCAGACGAAGTTGCTCAATCGCTTTTTTAGCCTGTGCGATTTCTTTTGCAGACATATCTTCGAAATCTTTGTCTTGTAAGACCTCGTTATCCGAAAATGTAAAACTCGCGTCGAATTCTATTTGTTCCGAATCCTGATTCGGCTTCGAGTTTTCATTTCCCGAAGCCATCGCTTCACTAAGGCGGCGGGACATCTCCTGTAAGTCGTCTTGATCTATGCGAACAGTCGGCAACATAGCCCCCATCATCCTCTCCATGATGCGGGGGTTTCGCCAGAAAATATGAAATGCCTGGTCGAATAATTCTCGTTGATCATAGCGATTGACAAATAGCGAGAATAAAACCCAATAGAGATCATCTTGGGAACCGATGCCAACGAGTTCTACTGCTTTTATTGCATCTAGAACCTTGCCCGGCCCTACTGCTAATCCGACCGAGCGCACGAGTCGTGCGAAATACATTATGTTTTCCGCGATTCGACCTTCAATCGGTGCTTGAACCATTAAGACGCTTCAGCGAGTTCCGCTTTCACTTGTTCCAGGATTTGCGCTGCTTCACTGCCGTGAATCTTGGCAATATCATCCTGATATTTAAGAAGTGTTCCGAGAGTGTTATCGATAGCTTCACTATCCAGGGTCACTTTATCTAATTGCGTGAGAGCATCGGCCCAATCGAGTGTCTCTGCAACACCAGGTAATTTAAATAAGTCTTCGTCGCGGAGTTTTTGTACGAAAGCAACAAGCTGCGCGCTGAGTTCTTTATCTATTCCAGGTAACTTTGTGGTGACAATTTCGAGCTCACGCTCCGCACTTGGATAGTCTACCCAGTGATAAAGGCAGCGACGTTTTAATGCATCGTGAATTTCTCGAGTTCGATTAGAAGTGATGATTACTATTGGCGGCTTTTCTGCTTTAACCGTTCCTATTTCCGGAATGGTAATCTGAAAATCCGATAACACTTCTAACAAAAATGCCTCGAATGGCTCATCAGTACGATCCAATTCATCTATTAAAAGTACTGGTGACCCTGCACCATCGGATTTAAGTGCCTGCATTAATGGTCTTTCGATAAGAAACTCTTTTGAGAAAACGTTTTCAGAGAGATTTTCTTTATCAACCGAACCAGCAGCTTCCGAAAGGCGAATCTCAATCATCTGCCGAGAGTAATTCCACTCGTATACGGCCGAAGCAACGTCCAAACCTTCATAGCATTGCAAACGAACCAGCCTTCTATTCAATGCAGAAGAAAGAACTTTTGCAATTTCTGTTTTACCGACACCCGCCTCTCCTTCAAGAAATAGAGGTTTGCCCATTTTCAAAGACAAAAACAAGGTAGTCGCTAATGAGCGATCGGCAATGTAATCCGAATTGCTTAGCAGCGCCAATATATCATCGATATTTGCAGGTATTGCCGTACTCATTTTTTATGAGCAAGCCTCCACCGCTCGTTTGGTCATAACTTTAACCAGATGTGCGCGGTACTCAGCGCTGGCATGAATATCGGAGTTCATTTTCTCAATGGGAATTTCAACTCCATCTACAGCGTCCGCAGTAAAATTTCCATTAAGAGCTTCTTCCAAACGCATGCCGCGATGCGCGCAAGCAGTAGCGCCGGTAACCCCCACTTTCACGGCACCCCCTGAACTGGCAACAAATACACCAACAATGGCATAGCGTGAGGCAGGGTTTTCAAATTTCATATAGGCGGAGGCATCTGATTTCGGAAACGAAACTGCAGTTATTACTTCGTCCTCTTCTAAGGCAGTTTCAAACATACCAGTGAAAAACTCATCACCGGAGATTTCGCGTTTGTTGGTTTTGACTGTTGCACCCAACCCGATAACCGCAGCCGGATAATCAGCAGCAGGATCATTATTGGCAATGGACCCTCCGAGAGTTCCTCGATTACGCACCGCCGGATCACCAATATTGCCAGCCAGATTCGCAAGAGCAGGAATTGCTCCCTGCACATCACTTGATGCTGCTACTTCGGCGTGAGTGGTCATTGCGCCAATCGTTACTGTATCTCCGTCAACACTTATCCCTTTTAGTTCATCAATACCGCCCAAATCAATTACATCGCTTGGACTGGCAAGGCGATGCTTCATGGTTGGCAACATGGTTTGACCGCCGGCAACGAATTTGCCATCTTCTGCTTTTTGAATTGCATCAACCGCATCGGCAATGCTGGATACTTTTTGATAAGAAAAATTGTACATAACTCTCTCCTGACTCCTTAGCTAGTTGCCGTTTGCGCAGCACGCCACACATTTTCCGGAGTCGCTGGCATGTCTATATGTTTAATACCCAACGCATTACTGATCGCATTGATAACTGCAGGTGGTGCTCCAATGGCACCTGCCTCTCCGCATCCTTTAACCCCTAAGGGATTATGCGGAGGATTGGTTGGCGCATAGTCCACATCGAAACTAGGCACGTTGTCAGCGCGAGGCATAGCGTAATCCATATAAGAAGCAGTTATTAACTGACCATTACTGTCGTACTGGCAACCTTCTAAAAGTGCCTGACCCACTCCATGAACGATGCCGCCATGGACTTGTCCCTCGACAATCATGGGATTAATTAACTTACCGAAATCATCGACCGCTGAATACTTAACGATCTCAACTACACCGGTATCAGGATCAACTTCTACTTCGCAGATATGTGTTCCTGCTGGAAAAGAAAAGTTCATTGGATCGAAGAATGCATTTTCATCAAAGCCTGGTTCCAACCCTTCAGGATATGAATGAGGCACATAAGCATTGAATGCCACCTCGGCGATATTCATTGTTTTGTCTGTTCCAGCTATAGCGAAGTTGCCATCAGCAAACTCAATGTCGCCTTCGGCTGCTTCCAAAGCGTGAGCAGCAATCTTCTTGCCTTTTTCAATGAGTTTTTCACAAGCTTTGGCGATAGCAACTCCACCAACTGCAAGTGATCGGGAACCGTAAGTACCCATACCGAATTGCGTTTTGGAAGTATCGCCATGAATCACTTCGATATTTTCGATTGGCACACCGAGCTGCTCGGTAACCAATTGCGCAAAGGTTGTTTCATGACCTTGCCCATGGGAATGTGTGCCCGTGAAAACCTGCACGTTACCCGTCGGATTAAATCGGACCTGTGCGCTTTCCCACAGCCCAACACCGGCACCGAGTTGGCCAACTGCAGCAGAAGGTGCAATACCACAAGCTTCTATGTAAGTTGAAAAACCAATACCTCTTAATTTTCCTTTTGATTCAGATTCTGATTTTCTATTTGCAAAACCCTTGTAATCAGCAATTTCAAGTGCTTTATCTAAATGCGCATCATAATTACCTGAGTCAATATTGTGCACTAAAGCTTGTTGATGTGGAAATTGTTTAATAAAATTTTTTCTTCTAAACTCTGCTTGATCCATACCCAATTCCATTGCAGCTTTAGACATTAATCTTTCAATCATATAAGTTGCTTCTGGTCTTCCAGCTCCTCTATACGCATCAACTGGAGCTGTATTAGTGTAAACAGCTTTCACATTACAATATGCAGCTGGAATATTATATAAGCCTAGCACCAGTGGACCATATAAATAAGTTGGTGTAACTGTTGCAAATAGAGATGCATACCCACCAAGATTTGCAATGGTATCTACTTTAAGTCCTACAACTGTTCCATCTGATTTCACTGCTAATTCAGCATGAGTTACATGATCTCTACCATGACAATCTGAAAGGAATGACTCTGTTCTTTCAGCAACCCACTTAACAGGTCTTTCAACTTTTTTTGCCGCCCAAGCTATAACAACATCTTCAGCATAAGGATAAATCTTTGATCCAAATCCACCTCCAACATCAGGTGCAACAACTCTAAATTTGTGTTCTGGAGCAACAGCATTAAATGCTGAAATAACTAATCTTGTTAAATGAGGATTTTGATTTGCAGTATATAAAGTTATTTCCTCTGTTGATGAGTTATAATCTCCAAGTGATGCTCTAGGTTCCATTGCATTTGGAATTAATCTATTATTTCTTAAATCAATTTTAATAATTTTATCTGCACTGTCGAAAGCTTCTTTTGTCTTTGCTCTATCTCCTAGTAGCCAATCGTAACATAAATTTTTTGGTATATCTTTATATATAGCTTCTGAATCCATTGCACTTTCTGTATCTACAACTGCCTTTAAAACCTTATAATCAACTTTAACCATGTCAGCTGCACTTTTTGCATCAGCTAATGTTTCTGCAATTACTACTGCTACGTGATCACCAACATAATTTACTGACTCAGTTGCTAAAGCAGGATGTGCAGGAACTTTCATATCTGTTCCATCTTCGCTTACAATTTTCCAACCAGCAATTAATCCTCCAATTTTATCATCAGCTAAATCTTTACCAGTAAAAATTGCAACTACACCAGGAGCTTTTTCTGCTTTTGATGTATCAACTTTTTTAATTTGTGCACGTGCATGAGGAGATCTTACGAAAACAGCATAAGTTTGGTGTGCTAAAGTTATATCTGCAGTATATCTGCCTTTGCCAGTTAGGAATTTTTTGTCTTCCTTTCTCTCTACCCTTGATCCTACTAAACTTGCCATTTTTCTCCTTTCTTAAGTTTATTACATTTTTGAAGCAGCTTCTTTAACTGCTTTAACTATATTATGGTAACCAGTACATCTGCATATGTTACCTTCTAACCAATCTCTAATTTCTTTTTCTGATGGATCTTTTTTAGTCTTTAAAAGATCGACAGCACTCATAACCATTCCTGGAGTACAAAAACCACACTGTAATCCATGCATTTTTTTAAATGCTTCTTGCATAGGATGCATTTTTCCATTTGTTGCAAGTCCTTCTATTGTAGTAACTTTTGAACCATCAACATCTGATGCTAAAGCTGTACAGCTTTTTATAGATTTTCCATTTACATGAACAAC
>ENA-UPTF01000388-UPTF01000388.1-marine-metagenome-genome-assembly--contig:-NODE-388-length-31308-cov-5.819570_pt1 | contig 31308 bp, 19 predicted proteins | sample MGYA00238166_ERZ767019 | MGnify/ENA primary metagenome ERZ767019 (study PRJEB28930, sample SAMN06266391) | marine metagenome | isolation source: Sea water from 250 m depth | place: Atlantic Ocean | study... | reverse complement strand
AATCACCTTTTTATCCAGGAGATTTCTGCTTTCCAATGCAGGACCTAAATAATCCCGAATGAAATCTCGTTCCTCCTCTGCTGTATAAATACAGGAATCCCAGGTCTGTTTTGCTGCTGGCTCATTCTGGACCGAAATACCCCAGATGGGAATGCCTTCTTTTTCATAGGCATTAATATACTTACAGTAGTAGATGGCCCAGGTATCACGGAATTCTTCTTTCAATTTCCCTCCATGATTCATCTGGCCGTTAGTTTTCATCCACGCCGGTGGACTCCAGGGAGATGCCATTATCTGTACGGGTGTTTCTGCTTGCTCGATGGCATTTTTGATAAAGGGGATCAACATTTTTCTATCTCTTGATATCGAAAAATCTTTTAATTCTATATCTCCAGGTATATCACAGTAAGTGTTATTACCAAGAGAAAAGTCGCAGCTGTTTATATGGGTTCTCCCCATAGTGTAGGCATTTCCATTCGTACCAAAATAGGCTTGAATAATTTCTTCCTTTTTTTCAGTGTCCAGCGTATGATAAATACTTGCAGCAGCTTCGGTAAACGCCCCTCCAAACCCCAGGATTTCTTGGCGAATCTTATTTTTATTTAATTTGATGGTTGATGATTCTATACTCTTTATAGTCAGTAGGTGAGATAGATCCACCTGCTCTACTTTTTGCCCAGTGTCCTTGGAAGTAACATATACTGATATAGTATTTTCTGATATATAGGCCATTTAGTCTTCATCTAATCCATTCGTTGAGATGAACTTCTTATACCAGTAATAGCTATCTTTTGGAATACGTTCTAGGGTTTCGAAATCCACCCAGACCAGGCCAAAGCGTTGGCTGAATCCCTGGCCCCACTCAAAATTATCCATCAAAGACCAAGCAAAATAGCCCCTGCATGGGGCACCATCTTCGATTGCTCTCTTGAGCTCCGTAAGGTGTGAACGATAATATTCGATTCGTCTTATATCATTTATTTCACCTTTTGAATTGGGCCCATCGCCATAGGAACATCCATTCTCGGTGATATAAATGTTTTGCACTTTGTACTCATTTTTCAATCTCATAAGTAAATCATAAATCCCAGGTGGGTAGATCTCCCAGCCGAAATCTGTTTCCGGACCCATATCCACATTGCGGGGAAGGTTATTATTTTCGTCGACCTCCTCATTTCGAATAACTGCCCTGCTATAGTAATTCACCCCTAAAAAATCCATTTTGGTAGATATGATGTTCAGATCACCCTGTTTTATAAAATTAAGATGCGATTCAGAGATCAAATTTTTAGTAATAAGATATTCGAACACGTCGTCTGGATATTCATTATTATAGATCGGATCAAGATATAAACGGTTAAACTGGCCATCATAAAACCTGCATGCGTCTTCATCGTATGTACTGCCCGATGCAGGTACAGCAGTATTTAGATTCAGAGTTATACCTACTTCTGAATGTTTAGAGTTGTTCTTTATTTCCGGAATGGCCATCCCATGGGAAAGCAATAGATGGTGTGCCGTGGACAGGTTTTTGGGCCAGTTATTTATCATGCCTGGCGGTTTGCGTCCTTCAATATAGCCCAGGTAGCTGACGCACCATGGTTCATTATGAGTAATCCAATTTTCAACTCTATCACCAAGGTGTTTACTGGTATGGTAGCTATATTTTACAAATTCATCCACCATCTTTCTTTTAGGCCATCCACCAGCATCTTCCAAACCCTGGGGAATATCCCAATGGTTTAATGTAATGAAAGGGATAATATGATTCTCAAGCAGTACATCAACCAATTTGCTGTAAAAATCCAATCCAGATTGATTTGGTCTGCTCTCACTGCCTGTTGGAAATATTCTCGGCCAGCTGATTGAAAAGCGGTACGCATTTATTCCTAGTTCCTGCATTAAGGTTATGTCCTGCGACCACTTGTGGTAATGGTCGCAAGCAATATCGCCATTATCATTGTTTATTATCTTTCCCGGAATATGACTAAAAATGTCCCATACGGATGGACCCTTACCGCCAGCCGTTGGAGCACCTTCGATCTGATAGCTTGAAGTGGCTGACCCCCATATAAAATCCTCAGGGAATGCGTTCTTCTTAGACATGACCAACATCCTTATCCTTCGTATTATTATTGAAAGACAAGCTCCTGAGCCAGCCTGGAGAGGCTGCTTTTATTAATTGTTTGGTGTATTGTTCTTTCGGTGATCGTATTAGATCTTCTGCTTTGCCTTGTTCTACAATGGAACCGTGTTGGAGTACAAGAATTCTGTCTGCAAGATATCGTGCTGAGGCAAGATCATGAGTAATAAATATGATCGTAAGGTTCTTTTCAATACGCATACGGGCAAATATCTCTAGAATTTCCATGCGTATGGATACATCCAACATAGAGGTGGGTTCATCAGCAATGATCAGATCGGGGCCTAAGCTCAGCGCTCGTGCTATTGCTACCCGCTGACGCTCTCCGCCTGACATTTCGTGAGGAAATTTTTCTGCGAATGTAGTACCTGGTCTTAGCCCTACGGTCTCCAGCATTTCAATGATATGGTCTAAAAGGTCTTGTTCAGAAATTAACTGATGCCTTAGTAGCGGCCTAGCCAGGTGATGATAAACCGTATGGACCGAGTTGAGAGAACCAAAAGGATCTTGAAATACCATCTGGACCTGTTTTCTATATTCCAGGGGTACCCTTCGTGCCTCAGAGACCTTTTTATTGGAACCTTTTAGAAAGATATCTCCTGCTGTTGGTCGAATCAAGCGTGTTATTAGCTTAGCGATGGTACTTTTTCCACTTCCGGATTCGCCAACCAAACCTATGATCTCACCAGGGAATACTTGGAATGAGACATTTTTGACAACATCGATCGATCTTGGATTAAAAATTCCAGAATCATGAAAACTTTTACTAAGGTTTTGAACCTCTAATATTGGTTGTTCACCAAGATCAAGGTTCTCTGGCCTGGGAAGCAGGCCTTTTTCCCGAGGTCCTGATGCAGATGGAAGTGATCGAATTAATTTTTGGGTATAGTCATGTTTGCCGCCGCTACGGATCTTCTGTGCCTTATCCAGCTCCACCAGTCTCCCGTTTTTCATGATCGCCACCCTATCAGCAAATTCCAATAATAGATTGAGGTCATGAGTAATAAAAAGGATCGTGAATCCGAGCTCTTTACGTAATTCAATGATCTTTGCAAGAATCTCACGTTCTACGATCACATCAAGGGCAGTTGTAGGTTCATCCAGAATAATGACTGGCGGCATTAGGGCCAGGGCGATAGCGATCACGACTCTTTGTTTCATCCCGCCTGATAATTGATGTGGATAACTGTCCAGCCAACTAACATCAATATCGATCAACGATAGCAATTCTTTTGTGCGGTCTTCCGTGGCCTTTGACTTTAGATCACTATGTTCTTTCAGCACATCTTCGATCTGTTCTCTTACAGTTAGAACAGGATTTAATGCATTCAAGGCACTTTGCATAACGATTGAGATCTGTTTCCAACGATATTGCATTACCTCAGTATTAGAGGTCGAAAGAATATCTTTATTTTTGATAATTACTTTACCACCAGCAATAACTGCAGGAGGTGGCAGAATACGTAAGATAGCTTGAACGACCGTGCTTTTTCCGCTGCCGGACTCGCCTACGAGCCCAAAGATCTCCCCCTGCTGTATTTCAAAAGAAACATCGTTTACCGCTTTTACCGGATCACCGGGGGTGATATAGTTCACGCAAAGATTTTGGATGGAGAGGACAGAACTATTCATGGTCTCTCACAACTGGAGTTATCCCATTGACAACTGTATCCATTGGAATGTTTTCACGCCATACCCGTTCTGCAATCAACCGTGGATTGGTTACTTCATCAATCCCAAAATTGATCATCGTTAGAGCAAAACTCACAATGGCAATACTTAGGCCGGTAGGTACAAACGCCCACCAAGAACCTGTGAGAAGAGCCATGTCGTTGCTGGCCCAGTAAAGGTTGGTCCCCCAAGTAACCGTGCTTACATCGCCCAACCCCAAAAATTCCAGTCCCACTTGTGCGCCAATGGCGTAAATAGATGCACCAATGAAAGAAGAGGCAAGGAGAGAGAGCATGCGCGGCATGATCTCCACGATAATAATCCTGATGTTACGCTCCCCACTAACGATTGCGGCTGATACGAAATCACGACTTCGAAACGTCATCATCTGGGAACGAATTACACGGGCATTCCAGGCCCATCCGGTAAGCACCAATACGCCTGTTAATGTCGCAGGTCCTGGCGGTAGCCAACTGGCAAGGATCACCATCAGCGGCAGACCGGGCATAACTAGAAATACATTGATCAGTAGAGACAGAAAATCATCGATACGACCGCCATAGTACCCAGATATACCGCCGATCAGGGCACCGATCAGGACAACCATAATACCGGTGGTGAAACCAACCAGTAGTGTCTGTCGTGCTCCGGAAATTGTCTGGGATAGTACATCTTGACCTTGACCATTGGTTCCTAACCAGTGTTCCCAAGAAGGCGGTGAAAGCGGCGTGCCCAGAAAGGCTGTTGGGTCCTCTGTAATAAAAGGACCCAACACTGCAAGAAAAATGAAAATGAAAATGATGGCAACACCTGTTATTGCCTTTCGGTTCCGAAGGATGCCGGTGATCCAGCGAGTAAAAATGCTGTCGTTGTTCTTGTCCATAATACTTTTATTTCCTTGTCCTTGGGTCAAAAAACAAGATGGCAATATCCACCAACCAATTTGCGGCCAGCACCGCAAATGTAATGGTCATGAACAATCCCTGCATGAGCGGAAAATCTTGAGCCCGTACCGCCTGCAGTAATAGATATCCTTGTCCAGGATAAGAAAAAATAATTTCTGTCAATAACGCACCACTAAGAACAAACCCAAGCGCCATTCCAAACCCTGTGAAATTTGGTAAAATTGCATTACGGGCTGCATAGCGAATCATGATCAGGCGTGAAGAAAGTCCTTTTGCATGGGCAAAAGAAATGTAATCTGTGCCAAGAGTGGTGATCATAATATTGCGCATGGAAAGCATCCAGCCACCAAGGCTTACTATGATCATGGTCAGTGCTGGGAGTGCAGCATGGTGCAGTGCGCTCAAGATGAAAGATAAATTAAACCCGGGCGTTACATTGTTTCCGTAAGCATGGCCAAGAGGAAACCAGCTCAGTTCAAAACCAAAAATATACAGTGCCACCATGGCCAACCAGAAATATGGGAATGCGCCTATAAATGCCAGTACAGGTGGAAGGGTAGAATCCAATCTACCACTTCTGTTCCAGGCAATGATGGTGCCCAATAGGGTCCCTATAGAAAAGGAAATAATTAGGGAAAGTCCGGCAAGAAAGATCGTCCAAAGAAGGGCGCTGGAGATTATGTTCGTCACGGGCTCAGGGAAATATGCAATTGAAATTCCCAGGTCTCCCTGCAAAATGCTTTTTAAGTAAGACCAATATTGCCCCAACAAGGGTTCATCGGTTAAACCAAAGGTTTCTCGAAGAGCATTTATTGCCTCAGGTTTGAGTTTTCCTCGAAATCGGGCAAAAATAATAGCGGCCGGGTCTCCTGGCATCAGCCTTGGAATGAAAAAATTAAGCGTTAATGCCGCCCAGGCTGCTATGAAATAAAATCCTAATCGCCTTAGTAAGTAGTGTAATGATTGGTTCATCGGTTTTGTACGTTCACCAATACAAATAAATTTTCTGGAAAATAATTGGGGGACAGGGTTGCGTATGGATTTTCAGCACTTGGGAAATTTGTAAAAAATTTTGTATTGCATTCCGCCCAGGCAGGCTCTGCAAAAAGAGGTAGCGATGGTGCATGCTCAATAAACAACTGTTGTAGTTCGTATATGATCCCTGTTATTTCTTTCTGGTTGGACGTTTTTTCGTACTTCCTGAAAAGTGAATCTGCGGCAGCCACACTAAAGCGGTGCCAATTTACGTCGGTGATCTCACCTATCGGTTTCAAATACTCCGAAGACATCATACCTCTATAAAGTGCATAGGGCGTGGTTCCCTTCTCGGCCCAACCTATGGCCAGCTCAAACTCGCCTTTTTGCATACGACTTATCCAGGCTCCGAAATCGTAGGTTTTCACTTTTGCTTTTATTCCAACATTCTTAAGGTTTTGGCTTACGACCTGGGCGGACCGGATCCAATCGCTCCAACCTGATACAATGATAATATCGAGTTCCAGGGGTAATCCCTCCTGTGTATACCTCCATCCTTCTTCATCTTTTATGAATCTGGCATCATTCAATAACATATTTGCCTTTACCGGGTCATATACGGTCCAGTCTTCTCTCTGATCTAAATATGGCGAATGCCACTTAGACATTGGGCCAGATACGCCAGACACATGTGCTGGTTCGGTATAATTATACATGCCAACCTTAACCACCAGTTCGCGGTCGATCGCGTAACTAATTGCTTTTCGTACCCTCACGTCACTGAGTATGGGGTCCTTTGTATTTGTATGAAGAAAGGTTGTATGGCCCGTTAGCGGAAACCAATACTTGTGGTGTTCAGGGTCTTTTGATACGAAGACGCGGTCAACAGCGGGAATGAAGGCTCCTGCCCAATCCAGGTTACCGCTCAGTAATGCGAGTGTAACCTGTTCATTGCTAGGGAAAGTTGGAAAAATTAGTTTGTTTATATGTGGTTTTCCTTTTTGCCAATAGTTGGGGTTTTTCCCTAATTCCCACAATTGACTATCAAATCGAATAATTTCTGTAAAAGGTCCGGTCCCAACAGGGTTTGGATTGGAATATTTCACGGGGTCAGCTATTTTGTTCCATATATGCTTTGCAACAATTGATTGTGTCGCAAGAGCATCAAATCCAGGCACGTAAATTCGTTTGAACTCGAACCTTACAATAGTATCGGATACTGCAGCAACTTTCTCCAGATATCCCCAAGAGTCTCGAATATCTAGAGCGCGGTGTTTTCTTTTTAGGTTGAACGTAAAAGCGACGTCCTCCGCGGAAAACGGTTCCCCGTCAGACCATTTTACACCATCACGGATTAGCATTTCCAAAATTTTATTGCCCTTGTCCCATGTATAATCGAGCGCGAGCCATGGCACGTATTCCCCTGACATGGAGTTATAAATAAATAATGGTTCATAAATACCTGCGGAGGTTGGCCACCTTGCCGAACCTGCAGGACTTAGAGGATTAAAATTCCGGATCCATGATATTTGGGCCTCCTGGTAAATCGTAAGCCCATCTCGTTTATTTAATTCGTTCTTGTGCTCGCATCCAACAAGAATGAAAAGACTTATAAGTATAAGATAGGGTGATTCTTTTAAAATCATTTTATGTCATAAACTTATTTCTCGGTATGAACCTTCACATGATCAATTTTCATACGCCTTTATATCTTCCACATCATCTACCAACCGCGATATTGAACAACAAGTGAAATCTTTGTAAGCGTTCGGAATTTTAACTGTACCTTGTTGATCCGTACCACACAACTCCCTGGTCCGCGGCATTAATAGTACGATCACCAGATTCATCTTCCCAAACTACATTCTATCCATCCAATTCAGAATTGTTTTCGGATTTAGCCCAGAACACAGATAAAATAACAAAACATCCCAGAAACAGGATAAGTGTGGGGTTAATAATCAATTCAAAAAAAATAGGGTCAGTTTTTGGGGACGGTGCTGTTTCTGACCTTGATCCCCACGGGAATCATAGAAATTTGCCCAACACTCTCCATGTTCTCTTCTACCATATTTTCAATAGTACGAATTGATTTTTTCCCTAATTCATGAAAGTCTGTGGTAATAGATGTTAGTTCTGGACTGAAAGTTTCACAAAAGGAAAGATTATCGTAGCCTCCGATAATAAAATCATCTGGTACTTTGTAGCCACTTTTTATAGCAGCTTTCATAAAACCAAAACAAGAATAATCATTGCCACCAAAAATAGCAATATCATTCAGGCCAGTATCTTTAAAATCTTCAAAGGCTGTTTTTCCCGAAGAGCTGGTAAAATCCCCTTCAAAAGACCAGGCCAATTCCAAATCATCAAATTCATGGATATGATTTAAAAATCCATTTTTACGGAATATTGCGTCTGCTCGTTCGGATGGCCCAGCTATAAAACCAAATTTTTTATAGCCTTGTTCTTGAAAATGTTTTGCTAACATATAACCACCACGATAGGAATCAAAACAAACCGTATCAATCTTTGGATTTTTTGCTGGTAACAGGGATATAATTGGATACTGACCGACTCCTTCTTTTATTTTGAGATAGTCATTATTGGTCATTGAAGGAAGAAATAGACAGACACCGCTATGTTTTTTACTAAGGTTAATAATATCATCAACGAGATCATCATCTTGTTTTGCAACATGTGAAAAAACAATCTTTGAATCGGTACCTTCGCTTGCTTCATAAAAACCATTTAACAAGGAAGAGTAGAATTCGCCTTCAAATAGTTTCATGACCAGTGCTATAGACAGTTGCTCGTTCTCACCAGTATTTGCGAAAAAGGGATACCCAAGTTTTCGTGCTGAAGCATAAATTTTTTCTTCATTTGGGGTATGCCTCCTCTCTTTTCGTCTCAATGCTCTTGAGACAGTAGCAACCGAAAGTCCGGTTTCTTCAGATATGTGCTTTAAGGTTACACGCAATGTTCTATTTCCCTTTTAGCGATAAAAAACAATCCATTGAAAGTAAAGATTAAATAGAGCAAATGCAAAAATATTGCAAATATATGTATTTTATATGATAATATTTTGCCATATAATGATAATTTATTGCATAATATCGCAAATATGCTTAGTATAGGCCGCCTTGGTTATTAAATACCAGAAACCTACCCAAATATAAAACCGTGAATAAGGAGAAATCCCAATGAAACGAAAGACAACAATTCCAATTCTATTACTGTTTCCCATATTATTGTTTGGACAAATGATAAACAGTTTTGATTCTGAACCAGACTCAAGCTACTGGAGCTACGAAATTTCTGAGAATGCCGATACTACACTAAGCTATGTCAATATCAGTTATGTTTCGGATCAAGTAGCGGAAGGGTCCGGAGCAATGCAGCTTGATTACAGCGCACACAACATCGAAGCGTGGGGTGGCTATGCAAAAATCTTCCATATGTTGAGTGGTGGCGATGATGAGCCAGGGTCACCTGTCGAAGGAACCTGGAGACTGTCACCGGAAGCAGGTGCGTTGCATGTGGGGCCAGGTGATGGTTCTACATGGTGGGAAAACAGCCTTGACGATGTTACTACAAGAGCGTGCTTATTCGATGATGATTACGTTTTCAATGCAGATGGCTCATTCAACAACGTTTTGGGGGAGGAAACATGGATAGAGGGATGGCAAGGCGGCAGTGACGCATGTGGAGCTCCAGTTTATCCTCATGACGGTTCAAATCCAGCGACATACACGTTCGACGCAGGTGCAGGTACTGTTACACTCAATGGAGTGGGTGCCTATTTAGGGCTTCCGAAGGTATACAACGACGGTGAGCTTACCGACCCTGCAAATGCTCCCGAATCCATTACTTATGATATAGCGGTTTCAGGTAATATGATGACCGTATCGATAAACTATGGGAGTGGAGTTTGGACCTATAAACTTGTAGAGTCCGAATCTGCCCTTGTCCAAGAAAACGATTGGATGACCATTCTGGAAACTCGACCAAGAGATGGTGGGGTTTGGGATTGGTCTGGGTATGACAGTATCTCATTCTCATACTACAATTCGGTTGCCCAATCGCTTACAGATAGAATTAATCTCAGATTGAACCTGAGCGACTACGGAGATGTTGCTGACCCAGCCAACTACGCGGGACTGGGAGAGTATTATTACTCTTTCCATTATATCCTGGATAACGAGCCGGGCTGGAATACCATTACTATGCCCTTGGAGCGGAATGATTCCTGGGATGGTGCCGGATTCAATCTTACCGGCTGGGCTGGAGATGCCGGCAATGGTGACCTTGATAAAGATGCTATCGCCGGGTTCCACTTTGAATTCTCCATTAGCGGTGGTGGTGATGGTGACCATAGCCAGGGAACGATCATCCTGGACAATTTTACACTGGCCGGTTCATTGAACGAAATAGAGAACCCTGGTTTCGAGCTTGCTGATGAACAAGATGATGCATTTGGCTGGGGTAATGCTGCTGAAGTTGGTGCGTCGGCTTCAGTGGAAGAAGATGCCACTATTGCTCATGGCGGTTCAAAATATGCCAAAATATCTACAACTGGGGATGCGCAATGGGCAGTTCACTATACCGAAGCTCCTATTGATATCTCACTTGGTGAGACCTGGGTACTTAGCGCTTGGATCAAAGATATCTCAGACCCCGTTACAGATGGTTGTTCTGCTGGGCTGAAGTTTGAGATTTCTGATTCTGCTGGCAATATGGTCCCCCATGAAACAATGTTCACAGATGTAACTGATCAGTGGCAACACTATTCTGTAGAATTAGTGATTCCTGCTGACATGGTTACAATGAAAGCTGTTCTGGTTGGCCAGACATGGGCTGGACCCCCTGGAGATTATGCGTTTGATGATGTTTGGTTGCAAAACGTTGGAGTGTTAGATGTGATACCTCCAGTGGCCGTTCAAAACGTGTCCGCCGTACCGAACGAGGACAATAATTACAATCTTGTTACTTGGTCCGATAATGATGGTGAAGAGGGCGAGACCTACAATGTGTACGCAAGCAAAGAGCCCATTACTGACCTGTCTTCTTCAGCTGTGGATGTTGTGGTCACAAATGTCTTGGAGGGGGTTCAGGCCTCAGTACACTATCTGTATAACCCGTTAGAGGATGCCGAGGTATCGTACTACTATGCCGTCTCATGCCAGGATGCGTCTAATAATGTGGGAGAACCGGGCACGTCTGATGGCTCGATCACGAATACGGCCCTGGGCATCCCCACGATATCGCTGGAGGTGCCGACAAACTTTGTCGCGGATGGAGAATTCAGCGAGTGGGATGGTATTGAGCCCTTCTTTCTTGGCACTCAAGATAATTCTTGGGGTACGCCCAGCATAGTGGGTGCCGTGACGGATGATGATGATCTTTCTGGCCATGTCTGGCTCGCAGTGGATGAAGATTACCTTTACATCGCTGCAGATGTGATTGATGACGTTTATGACGGATTTCAACCCGGTGACGGCACTGGTGGCTGGTGGGAAAATGATGTGTTCGAATTGTTTATCGGGCTCTATGATCAGCGCGGGGCTAAACATGTTGGTATGATGCGTGGAGACGAACCTGATTACAAGTTTTTCTTCCTTGAGACCCATACGGTGAATGATTTCAATGCTCAGGACACCCTTGCTGTGAATGGTGACGGAAATTATTATCAGGAGGGCTTTAATCCGGATTGGGTGGTCGAGGCAAAACTGGCACTGGATGATATTGCCTTTGGTGATGATATAAGACTCAATGCGGTGAATGGAATGAGGATTCCCATTGAACCCACATTTCATGATAACGATGGCGCAGGATGGGAAGGGAACCTGGTTGGTTCTCCTACGAACACTGATAATGCCTGGCAAACGCCGTCCGTATGGTCCAGCACCTGGATCGGTGATCAATCAATGGTCGGCATAGATGGGAACGATGGTGTGATACCGCACGAGTTTGCCCTATATCATAATTACCCGAACCCGTTCAATCCGGCCACGACGATCGAATTCTCCATACCAGAGACCCAGCGGGTGACCCTAAAAGTATATAACCTGATGGGGCAGGAGGCTGTTACCCTGGTTGATGGGGAACTCCAGGCCGGCTACCACGCCACGAAGTGGCATGCAGGAAATATGGCCTCAGGTATATATTTCTATAGGTTGATGTCAGACAAAAAGGCTATTACACAAAAAATGATCCTTATGAAATAACTTCAGATGGACCACTCAAAAAAAGAGGGGCAGATATCTGCCCCTTTTTTCTTTCTTAGATATAGGATACAGTTGGTTAATTTTTTGATCTGATGTTACATAAAGAATTGTTGTTGAAATGATCAAGCGTCTGTTTTTTGTTTTATACGTTTCTGTCTCTGTGGCCCAAACCACTGGGAAGATTTCTGGGGTTGTCACCGATAAGAGCAGTTCCGACCCCTTGCCCGGCACAAACGTTTATCTTATCAACACCTCCTATGGAACTGCGTCAGACAATGCGGGCCGGTTCACCATGATCAATATTCCTCCTGGAAAATATGCTCTTAAGGTAGATATGATAGGCTATAGATCCGTTCAGGTGGATGAGCTCATTGTGTCAGTAAATAGAACATCGTCTATTGATATTGAAATGGAACAAACGGTCATCGAGGGTGAGGTGGTCACCGTTGAGGTAGCCCGGTTGGCTCAGAAAAAGGACCAGACCGGGACGATCAAAAACATCTCGGGCGACGAGATCAATGCCTTGCCCGTAGAAAGCGTTGGCTCCGTGATCAATATGCAGGCCGGTGTGGTCAATGGGCATTTTCGCGGAGGCAGAAATACAGAGGTGACCTATATGATCGATGGTGTCCAGGTGGATGAATCCTTTGGCGGTGGAAGTGCGGCCATAGAAATACAACCGGAAGCGGTGCAGGACCTGGAAGTGATCACTGGCACCTTTAACGCAGAATATGGCCGCGCCATGAGTGGGGTCGTGAATCTAATAACTCGGGATGGTGGCCCAGAGTTCGATGGTTCCGCATCAGGAGCATTCTCATTTTACAACACCAATAATCAGGACAAAAATGGTGATGAGCTCTTTATTGGGCTCACACCGGACCTGAATCAAAGCCGGGATATCAAGTTCACCATAGGCGGTCCTTTGCTGGGGGATAAGATCACCTTTTTCACCAACATCCGGCTCCAGAATAACATTGGACACCTGAATGGTCTTCGGGTCTTCACGGTGAGCGACAGTAGCGATTTTTACTTCGATGACCCATCTCAATGGTATTCCTCAAAATCGGGTGATAGCTCCTATGTGCCCATGAACACCGGAGACCATATCTCACAATTGTTCAAGGTCAGCTTTAACCTGCTCAAAGGAATTCGCTTTTCTTTCTTGAGCTCTAACAATGATGATGGGTGGTACTGGTATGACCATGCCTTCAAATACAATCCCGATGGAAGGGCCGGTGGTCATAAAGAGACCTTTTACAACGTTTTTCAGTGGAACCATATGATCACACCTAAGCTATTTTACGAACTGAAGATCTCTAAAATGAATTATACCAGTAGCACCTATCTCTACAAAGACCCATTGGACAGTGGATATGTCCATGATAAATATCTCGATAATTATGGGTCGGGATTCTTTACCGGTGGCCAACAGAAGGACCATAGCACGCTTACAATGGTCGACAATACGGTCAAGTTCGATATGACATGGCAGGTCACTCACACGCACAGTATAAAGATGGGACTATTGGGCATTGCACATGACGCGAACCATCGGTGGCAACAGATCCGAAACAAGTACGATGGTGAAACAGTACAGGGAGACCTCTATGAGCCTGTAGTGTATGGTGACTCTACTGTTTACGCCGACATCTATGAGGTTCAGCCGAAAGAGACCGCCGCCTATATCCAGGATAAAATGGAGTTTGATGATATGGTCGTGAACGTCGGTCTTCGTTATGATGCCTTTGACCCTGTTAGTCCCTATCCATCAGACCGAAGAAACCCGGCAAATCAACTTGTCTTGCCAGACTCTATGACCTCTTCCTACCCACAGGCTCCGGTCATTGATCAGTTAAGCCCAAGAATTGGTTTTGCCTATCAGTTGGGGAACCAGGCGGTTCTGCATTTCAGTTATGGGCATTTCTTTCAGATGCCTCCTTTATACGCTATGTACCAGAACCACAGTTTTTTAGTTGGCCCAAATGATTATGGGACCACAATGGGCAACGTTCTTTTGGAGCCTGAGAAGACCATTACCTATGAGCTCGGGCTCTGGCAGGAACTGACCCGTGGAATGAATCTCGACGTGGCCCTCTTTTACAGGGACATCTATAACCTTCTCAGCACTAAGATCATCTCTACCTATAACCAGATCGAATATGGATTATATACGAACAAGGATTATGGAAATGCCCGAGGACTGGAAGTGAAGCTTGACCTGGGATATGGTCCTGTAAAGAGCATGTTCAATTATACGCTACAGTATACTCGAGGTAATGCGGACTATCCCACACAAACATTTGATCGCGCCGGGAACAACATGGACCCTGTTAACCGACTTATTCCTATGAGCTGGGACCAGCGCCACACGCTCAATGGTACGGTCATGTTCTCCGGAAAGAATTATGGTGGTTCCGTAACAGCTTATTATAATTCGGGCTCACCCTATACCTTCTCCCCACAAAGTGAAAGTGTTCTATCCAGGATCAACCTATACCCGAACAACGATTATAAACCTGCTACATCTACTGTAGATGGGACCTTCTATTACAATTTCAAAATAGTGAACCGTATACAGGGAAGGATCGATCTTACTGTGTACAACCTGCTGGACCGCCTCAATGAGAACTGGGTGAACGGGCAGACCGGGCGCGCATACACCGCCATTATAAAAGACACAGACCTGGCCGGACATCGCAGTGACTTCAATGACTATGAGGACCGCATAAAGAATCCATCCATGTTCTCTGCCCCAAGGATGGTGAAACTTGCTATAGGGGTCCAATTCTAAGTATGATGCGGTCAGACACCAATATCATTACCTTTCTTCCTTTGGTCCTTGGCCTGGTTCTGGGACAGGGTATAGAGTATGAGGGCCCTGAAGACCCCGCCGGGGACATAGCCGCTGAAAAAGAGGGCTATATGACAGGGAACCGTGTATTTATTTATTTCCGTAATACAACAGAGCTTTCTGATTGGCCCAGGGTCAATGTTTCAAAATGGCCAAACAACCCTAATGGTCTGAAAATGACGGACGGGATAGGTTTATTAGTGGGTGCAAAAGTGTATATAGAGGATGATGGGGATGACTCAACGATCGATTCTATCCCGCTAACAGATCCTGTGGACATTTATACCACAGACCACCACACACTATATTATCTACAGACCAGCTACAGAGAAGAAATGGACAGGGACCCCACGGGAACGGTAGAGTGGGGTTTTTACCCTGTGTTTGGATATTTCAACGAGACCGGGGAATATCCTGCCCTATCTAACATTGAAAGCTCCTGGCCTATCAATGGGTGGCCCTCTACGGGGTTCGAGACAAAATGGCCTGGCGAGTGGAATGGCCGCTTTGGAAGGGGTGTCATCTATGCGGACCAGGAATCCTATTATGTGGTAAATGATGCCCAAGACCAGGAGAACCTTGGGGCAGAGGATATGGTAAGATATTTTCCACGCCCGGGGCACAATGTGGGAGATCTCAACCCGGAAGTAACGATCCAGCCGGGTGTCCCCTGGGGTGGGATTGGACTGCGGGTCTCTGTAAGGGGTTTCCAGTGGAACAATCCCCAGGCCAGAGACGCGATATTCTGGGAATATTCTATCGCCAACATTTCTGATCATGATCTAAGGGACGTTGCTTTTGGTTACTGGCTGGATAATTCCATCGGCGGGGATGGTGACGATGACCTGGGGTACTTCAACAATCAGGTGGATATGGCCTACTCTTGGGATATTAATGGTGTTGGTGCCGGGGGATTACCGACCGGTGTAATGGGTTTTGCCTATCTTGAGAGTCCTGGGCTCGCGTATGATTACGCAGACAATGATAATGATGGTTTGACCAATGAGAAGCGGGACAATGAGGCTGTTGCCATCATTGGTCCTACAGCCGGGATCACGGACCTGGATGCATTCCTGGAGTTCTACAAGCTTGATGTGGAAGACCTAAGAGACCACTGGGACGCTGATGAGGACCAAGATTGGGATGATGGTGAGGACCTGAACGGAGACGGGATCTATCAGCTTTCCGAATATTACGGCGATGACATTGGGATAGATGGTGTGGGGCCGGGCGAATTGAATTATAATGGCCCAGACATAGATGGTACAGAGTGCAATCATCGGCCTGATTTTCAAATCGGAGTAGGCTGTGAACCTGATTTTAATACGACCGATGTCTCAGAATCAGATATGGTAGGCCTGACAGCTTTCCGCATGTTTCCTATCCCCAGTCACGCACCATCCAATGAAACAATGTGGTTCAAGAATGACCAGGCCATGTGGAACCTGGTCGGAATTGATTCCCTGGAAGAGTATACTGAGAATATATCTAACCTGGTCGAGGTGTTCGCCTCTGGTCCGTTTCCTCTTTATCAGGGACGTGTTGAACGGATATCAATGTCGGAACTGCATTCCTATGATCCTCTTGCAGGTCTCAACTCACCTGACCATACCGCACCAGCGCTGTATGAGCTCAAAAGAATTGTTCAGGTGATCTATGAGAAGGATTACCGTTTTGCTCAGCCACCCAAAATGCCAACCCTGACCGCAACTGCGGGTGATGGCGAGGTAATCCTTACCTGGGATGATGTCGCGGACACAAAGACCCGTGATCCATTCGTTGGAAATGTGAATGATTTTGAGGGCTATAAGGTTTACCGCTCAACAGACAAATATCTATCTGACCCTGAAATCATTACCGATGGGTATGGTACGCCCATGTTCAAAAAACCGATATACCAGTGCGACCTGGTCGATGGTCTGTTGGGGTTCACCGATTTTGGACTCGTGAACGGCACAGCATACAACCTGGGGTATGATACCGGGATAAATCATATATTTGTGGACAACACGGTCCAGAATGGACGAACCTATTACTACGCTGTTGTGGCATATGATTATGGGGTCCCTCACCTTGGCCCTGGGATCTCACCCTCAGAGAATAATACGGTCATAGAGCTGGATGAAGCAGAGGCGGTCAGGGCCATTGGGAAAAATGTGGCCATTGTCATCCCACACCAACGTGCAGCAGGGTATGTTCCTCCAACCGTTGAGATGGAACAGGGTGTCCTTTTAGGGAGCGGTTCTATCACACCCTCAATTCGCGCTGAGGGCAGCCTCAGAACAGGACATGATTATTATCTTACCTTTAGTGTTGACACCATTGCAACAGTAAGCAGTTACGAGCATGGGTTTGAATACGTGACCAATGGGATATTGATCTATGATGATACAGACAGTTCTGTGCTTGTTTATCAGGAGGATACATCAAAATATATTGGTACTAATCTTATATATAGGGATACGCTCGAATATTGGACCCTTAATCCCGGCGGTACGATCTTTACAGATGTTTTTGATGGAATGCAGATAGAGATAGACCCTGGGGTTGAGACCCCTTCCTACAACTATGAGAGCTCTAATTGGATAAACGGCACCGGCATCATGCGAATCACTCCATCTTTGGTTGAGGGGGGTAGGATGCCATGGAAATATAATATCGTTTTTACTGATGATGATTCGGCATATGTTGGTACAGCGCGGTCTGGAACAGTAAGAGATGAAAATGGTTCATCTATCGGCTCTAATAAGATAACCGAACCTGCAGTGGATTTTTTCATACAGAACACATCTTTCATTGATACATCCACGGGCCAGTATGAGCTAATGGACATTGTTGTCCATGATGTTAACAATAATAATATCTTTGACCTCTATGAAGACAGAATATTCGTTGGTGCGCCAACAGGCACACGATGGAGAGCGACCGCATTCATAATTGATTTTCAATTGGCGACGGAATCAACATATCCTTCGCCCGAAAGTGTTTACCAAGTGGACTGGGAACGACCATTCTATGAGACAGATACCATAAGGTTTTCGATAAGCGCGGATGATAATCTGGACAGGTCTGCGATCGCGTCAGACATGGACAGTATCAGGGTGGTCCCCAATCCTTATGTGATGACAAATATGATGGAATCTGCGGTCGGGAACCCCTTTTTAAACCAGCGTAGGCGCTTAATGTTCACACATGTTCCAGCCGATTGTATCATCAAGATATTTACGGTCAGTGGTGTTCTGGTGGATGAGATACTTGTAAGCAACGACCCGGAAAATGGGGTCATTCACTGGGACATGCTTACAAGAGAGAACCTGGAGATCGCGGCCGGAATGTATATATACCATATCGAGGCTCAAGAAACCGGAGACCAAAAATTGGGGAAGTTTGCGGTCATCAAATGAGGGAAATCGTGAGACCGGTCATTGTTCTTTGTGTTCTATGTTGTACTGTCTTTTTATATGGACAAACGATAAACAGATACGGAACCACAACTGCTAATTTTTTGGAGATAGGCATAGGTAGCGGTCCCAGTGCAATGGGGGAAGCCTATGTGGCCGTAGCAAATGATATCTCATCGATCTACTGGAACCCTGCGGGGCTTTCATACTTAACTGAACCATCTGCGTTATTCATGGTGCAGCCCTGGGTCGCAGACATAGACATGTTGTTTGCGGGGGGTGCCTTTGCTATACCGAAGGTCGGTGTGTTTGGTGTTGGAATAACACAGTTGGACTATGGCGAGATGGACGTGACCACCCTCGATTACCAGGATGGTACCGGAGAGAAATTCAAAGCAACGGACATGGCCGCAACCTTAACGTTCTCAAGAAAGATAGTGTCCTGGTTCTCATTTGGGTCATCCCTAAAATATATTAGGTCCAATATTTGGCACAGTTCCGCAAGTGCCTTTGCAGTAGACCTGGGTGTCCTTGTTAATACAGAGTTCTTCTCGTTCTCAGGAAAGGATGGGGGTGGAATGAACATTGGAATGAGCATATCGAACTATGGTACCCGCATGAGGTATGACGGAATTGATAGTTATCAGCCCATCGATATTTCTGAGTTCGAAGGGGGCAACTATGGAGACGTTGCTGGCCAATTCAGAACATCTGAGTGGGAGCTACCTCTTCTTTTTCGGGTCGGGGTCTCACTAAAACCCATTGTTTCGAACTTTATGGACCTGACCCTTTCTGCCGACGCTCTTCACCCAAACAACAACGCCGAATCCGTGAATGTTGGGGTCGCCCTGGATAATAAGATACCTGGGTTCGGTGAGATAAGTGTCCGGGGGGGGATGAAGGGTGGTATGAATGATATGTTCATAGAAAACACCAATTATGGGTTCACGGCTGGTGTTGGTGTCAAATTCTATTATCTTGGCAACCGGGTAATAACAATAGACCACGCATATAAGACCATGGGGGTCTTAGGAAACGTGCAGGCTCTTACTGTTGGATTCTCATTTTAACAATGGGATATGGCTCGACCATTCTATTTGACCCCTCTACTCTTCCTTCTTTTTGGTTGTTCCGTCCAGGCGCCGGTACCTGAAGAACTTATATTAGCCAGGGTCGGTTCCAGTATACTTACCATCCAAGATTTTATTCGTCGTTCTGAATATACAATACGCCCGGTTTACTGTAGGCAGAAGAACTACATTCACAAAAAAATTATCTTGAACTCATTGATAGCTGAAAAGCTAACTGCTCTGGAGTTTGAGAAAGAGGCTCAAGCGACCCAGAAAGACAAAAACAGAGAGGGTTTTCTCTTGGGGCGCCGGGAGCAGGCCATGCGCCAGATATTTTTTGCAGAGGAGTTCCACTCAAAGACCAGTGTTGTAGATGATGAGATCAGGCCCGCCTATGAGCTTGCGGGCAGAACGGTCAATATAGAATTCCTGAATCTTCCTGACCTTGAGATGGCAACAAAGATCAGAGACCTTGTGTTGGGCGGCGTTCCCCTTGACTCGGTCCACAAGAATTTGTGGTCCGGGCCTCCCCCCTCTCGTGAGATAACATGGTTCGACCGTGAACCGGAGAAAGTTCACCAAGCATTATTCGCGAAAGACATTAAGAAAGGCCAACTATTGGGACCTATCAAAACAGATAGCAACACCTATTTGATAATGTCCATCAAGGGCTGGAAGGACAGGATGTCAATAACAGAAACAGAACAGACACAGCTCTGGGACGATGTAAAAGAAAGAGTCTCTGAAAATAAGGCCCGGGGAGCCTATTTAAATTGGGTCAAAGACCTGATGGGCGGCAAAGAGATGAAACTAAACCCTCGCGTTTTCAATGTTTACGCTGACCGGGCAGCAGATCATTATTTAAAAGCAGACTCCACAAAACAGAATGCTATGAGCCGTGCGATCTGGAATGAGCCGGAGACCCTTGACAAGCTGGACCTTATAACGAACCTGGTTCCCGTAGAAGATCTTGGCCCAAACTCGACCATATTGGAATACGGAGGTAGGGCCTGGACAGTGAACGACCTCAATGAAGAACTTAGAACGCGCCCTTTTGTCTTTCGTAAAAGAAAAATGAATCGTGAAGAGTTCCCGGCCCAGCTTCGCTTTGCGATCGCTGACCTGTTCCGTGATAAAGAAATAACGGAACATTGTTATAGAGTGGGCTATGATGATCATTGGAGCGTGAACAGATACGTGGAAATGTGGAACCATGCATCATCCAGCAGAAAATATGCTGAACGAAAAAGATCAAACAACGGACAGATCGTTAACCAAGAAGATTGGCTAAACTTCATGAACCCTATTGTTGATTCACTTCAGGTTGTTTATTCCGATCAGATCGAGATCAATATGGATGCCTTTGAGGCTGTTGAGCTGACATCGACCGATATGGTGGTCACCCAGCGTGGGGTGCCGTTCCCTGTGATGGTCCCGTCTTTCCCAATCATTACCACAGATAATCGTATAGACTATGGCTCAAAAAGCAATTAAACATTTAATTGTTTCATGTTTATCATTATTTACCTGGCTTATGGGTGACGAACGCGGTGCAGAGCTTCGCACGCTCGAACCGGTCCTATATGGAAAATTTGAGGCGAGATATAAACCAGCTCAGGGCGAGGGCATAGTCTCAAGTTTTTTTGTATACAATGATGATTATCCCAATACACCATGGGTAGAGATCGATGTTGAGCTTTTGGGGCGGTTCCCACAGGTTGTGGATATGAACACTATGACGCCCGGTTCTCATTTAAGGACCCATTATGTTCCTTTTAATACCCACTTGGATTTCTATGTGTATGGCTTTGAATGGACCCCGGACTATGTGGCTTGGTTCATCAATGGTCAAGAGGTATACAGACAAACAGAAGAACACGTTACAGACCTGAATCATCCGGCAAAGATCATGATGAATATCTGGAACCCGATTCATGAGGACTGGGTTGGGGTTTGGGATGAGCGGGTGCTGCCAAGGTTTGCATACTATGACTGGGTGAGTTACGCTTCCTACACCCCGGGCAGTGGGAATACGGGCACCAATAATGATTTTACGCATCAGTGGCAGGATGAATTTGTGGAGTTTGACACCACTCGATGGGAAAAAAGCGATGATCATACCTGGAACGGTAACCAATCTACCCTCATCAAAGAAAATTCTGTGATCGAAGATGGTCATCTCGTTCTTTGCTTAACCGATGATGAACATATTGGATATCAGGATCAAACAATACCATATGTATTGTGGGCGCGATCCAGGGGAGATTCGATCACAGTTCGGTTCAGTGAAGAGTTGGACCCGGTCTCATCACAAAATGAAAATAATTTTGTGATCACTGACGCAATGGTTCTTTCAGCAACCCTCAAGCCCGACCAGCGAACCGTAGGGCTAATGGCGTCCGGAATGGAAATGGACAACTCTTATGATCTTACTGTTCTTGGTATTAATGACGATTCACAACCACCTAACACACAAATGGGTCAATGGTTGCCTGTCGATATGCCCCAACCTCTGTCTTTTCCTTTGATGGTCAATAGCGCCGGAAGTGCATACAATGAATATCTTTCTGATCAGCTGTGGTCCTCAGGTGTGGAGTATGGGCACATGAACGGGAACTATCAGGTCACCGATCAAGAAATAGATAACACTGACCATGAAGACCTGTACCGCTCATCTCTTAACCGTGTTGTCTCGTATAAAGTGCGGGTTCCAAATGGGGTGTGTTCTGTTACTTTAAAATTTTCTGAAAACCATTATCTTGAACCAAACCAACGCACTTTCGATATTTTTATTGAGGATTCGATATGGATCTCGGGGTTAGATGTTTTCGCCCTCGCCGGCCAGTTTAATGCGTTTGATACCACACTTAATGGAATCATAGTAAACGATGGGATTTTAGATCTTTATTTCTCTGCGGTTGATTATGGAAGTGGCTATGAATATGCAGGACCTTTTCTCAATGCCATAGTGGTGGAACAGGACTCGACGTTTGAATTGGAAACACATCAAGGCCCGTTACCCCGCGAAGATCAAATAAATTTGTTTCAAAACTATCCTAATCCATTCAATCCTTCAACAATATTCCGTTTTTCGGTCTCTAAGCCTGGAAAAAGCGAATTAAATTTGTACGCTATTAGGGGGCAATGGGTCTTACAGGTCTTCTCTGGTTATAGTACAATGGGTGATCACCAGATAGAATTGTCCGCTGGTGATCATTTATCCAGCGGGCTGTATATCGCCAGGTTGACCCATAATTCTTCCATGAAAACCAAAAGGGTCCTGATAATAAAATGAAAAATATTAACATCGGAAATAAATACTGGTCCCTGCTTCTATTCTTTCTGTTCATGGTCCCGGTTGTTGAGGGGAAACCCTTTCGTGGCGGAGAGCTTAGAACCTATGAATCGTACCGCTACGGAAGATTTGAGGTTAGCATGAGGTCGGCCCCAGGAAGTGGTGTGCTTAGTTCGTTTTTCACCTACCGTGACTTTTGGTCTGATGGGCTAACCGGTTCTGAGAACTGGAACGAGATCGACTGGGAATATCTTGGCGTGTATGGCGACAAAGCACAGACCAATTACATCACCCAGGGTGAGTGGAACCATGAACAGTTGGTCACTGTTGGTTTCAACCCGCACGAAGATTTTCACGTTTATGCGTTCGAGTGGACGCCGGAATATCTTGCGTTTTTTATTGATAATGATCTGGTTCGCTATGAGGATGGATATCATATTGATTCCCTTTATCATTATCAGAAGATCATGATGAACATATGGCAGCCGACCTATGTAGAGTGGGTGGGAGAGTTTGATGAAAATATACTCCCGGTCTATGCTTTCTATGATTGGGTAAAATATTATGCTTATGTTCCTGGTACCGGGAACACAGGAACCGACAATGATTTCATTCAACTTTGGGAAGATGATTTTGACGACTGGGACACTGACCGATGGGAAAAAGCAACACACACCTTTGATAATAACAATGTTGATTTCATTGAAGAGAATGTGGTTTTTCATGATGGCTACATGATCCTTTGTATGACCACTCCAGGCAATACGGGATATGGGAACGAGGACCCGGATCATGTTTTACTCAATCCTGGTTTTGAATCAGGTTTTACGAGCTGGTCGGTCTGGCCTGAGAATCTTACGAATTATTCCGTGGTGACCGAACCCGTGTTACATGGTGATCACTCTCTAAAATTATTTGGACAAAACACAGGAACAACAAACAGTATTGCGGTCTACCAAACGTTCAACCCTTCCCAGGGAGAGGAGTTTACGTTTTCGGGGTCTGTTTATTCAGCATCAGATGACCCTATCGCTGGAGATAACACAGCATTCCTTGAGTTGACCTTTTTTGATGGTAACTGGAGCGTCTTGGGTGACCAACCCGTGTCTTCATCGATCACGAGTTCATCGCCCACTGACCAGTGGCTTTCCCTGGCCGTCTCTGGTACAGCGCCCAATGGTGTTGTCTCTTTTAATGTTGCTATGATATTCAAACAAATGAATAGCGCCGGGGGCTCGGTCTATTTTGACGACCTTGGCCTGTTTTATCCCGAGCTTTCAACAAACATTGATATACCCCCGATCAATAATACCGATCTCCAGATCTATCCAAATCCGTTCAACAAGCGTGCCATTATTCAGATCAAGACCCAAGACCTTGGTTCGGCGACACTGACCATTGTCAACATGTTGGGACAAAGGGTTAAAACGATCGTAAGTGGGGGAGCCTACTCAGGCGAACACTCTCTCTCTTGGGATGGGACCAACTATAGTGGAAAAGAATTGCCGTCTGGTGTCTACTTTGCAATACTTGGGGGTGGTAGTATGATCGAGACAGAAAAAATAATTCTACTAAAATGACACATAAAATATTGACCATGTTCTCACTGGTGGTCCTTCTTATGTTTTTTTCCGTTTGTGAAAAGAATGTGAACCCTAAACAGGATTTGCAGGACAACGATCAAGAGGCGGGACGCTGGGAACTGGTTTGGCATGATGAGTTTGACAGCGATGCTATTGATGAGCAAAAATGGAACAAGCTTCTCTGGAAGCCGGGGTGGGTAAACAATGAGCTCCAGGCGTACACAGACAGGGACACGAACCTTTTTATTAAAGATGGTAGGTTGGTCATTCGCGGTCTGATTGAGCCTGGCTACACCGGGACGGACCATACCGGAACCGACTACAACGCTGACTTTACATCTGGAAGAATGAACACGGCTGGGTTGGCAACCTGGACCTATGGTAGATTCGATATCAGAGCAAGGGTCCCCAAAGGCAGGGGGTCATGGCCCGCTATCTGGATGCTTGGTGCCAATATATCTACGGCAGGTTGGCCACACTGTGGAGAGATCGACATCATGGAACACGTAGGATATGATGAAGGGAATATCCATGCATCCATTCATACAACGGACTATAATCATATGATCGGGACTCAAAGATCGGGCCAGGTAACTGTCCAGACCGCCACGGATTCCTTTCATGTTTATTCTTTGGAGTGGGACAGTACCTATATTCGTTATATGGTCAACAATGACCCGTATTTCTTTATCTACAATGACAGCAACGGAAACGAGAACAGGTGGCCATTCGACAACCCCCATTACATGATACTTAACCTGGCCATAGGTGGCGACTGGGGTGGCGTTCAGGGAATTGACAACTCTGCCTTTCCCATGGAGATGGAGGTAGATTTCGTACGAGCATTCAAAAAGAGTGAACACTCAAAGAATATTAATATCACACTGAGGGTTGACATGAAACATGAGACCATAAATGGAACAGGCGTCTGGATCTCTGGCGGAAGTATAAGCTCAGGTCAGCCTGGAGGGCTCCAGATGATGCCAGTGAATGGAACGACCATATGGGAGACCCATCTGATATTACCACCAAGCTCTAACTATACCTTCAAATTCAGGAATGGGCACTACCCGGACACCTGGTCCGGGGGGTGGGAAACCGTGCCGGATGATTGTGGGATAGACAGTTATAATAATCGTCAATTCTTTGTAACAGAGAGTGATACAGTTTTCCCGGTCATATGTTTTGGAAAATGTACAGATTGCGACTGATCCTTTTTATTTCCCTTATCTGTAGCGTTTCAAACTCCCAGGGGTTTCTTCATGTCAATAATCATGATATTGTTGATGGAACCGGAGAGCCCGTTCTCTTGCGTGGTTTTGGTCTGGGGGGATGGTTGGTCCCAGAGGGATACATGCTCAATATTCCCGGGTTTGGGTCCCCCACTGCAATACGTGATATGATAGTTGAGCTTGTAGGAGAATCTGGCGCTAACGAGTTTTATCAGCTCTATTATGAAAACTATGTGAACCGGGAAGACATTGACCAGTTGGCCGAATGGGGAATCAACTCGGTCAGGCTTCCCTTCCACTATAATCAGTTCTCCCCATCGCCCGGAGAAACGAACTCGTTCGGGTATGATATCGTTGATTCTCTATTGTCCTGGTGTGAGCCTCACAATATTTTCATCATACTTGACATGCACTGTGCCCCAGGGGGGCAGAACGATGGTGGTATCAGTGATAGCGATGGTACGGCCCGTCTCTGGTTAGAGGATGGATACAAGGAACATACAATAGAGATATGGAGGTCTATAGCTGAAACATACTCAGAAAATACTCTGATAGGCGGGTACGATCTTATCAATGAACCGGTACTACCTGGGGGCGTATCTGCAACAGAGCTGCGCCAACTGTATATTGATATTACAGAAGCTATCCGAGAAGTGGACCCGAACCATATTGTATTCATAGAAGGAAACTGGTATGGAACTGATTTTAACCAGCTTACTCCGCCGTTCGACCCGAACATGGTATACTCTTTCCACAAATATTGGAGCCCGGCAACCGTTGGTTCTATCCAGGGATATATAAACATGCGTAACACTAACAACCGACCCCTGTGGATGGGAGAGGCGGGCGAGAACTCTAACGTGTGGTTTCATGAGGTTGTAGAGATACTTGAGGAAAACAATATCGGGTGGAATTGGTGGACACACAAAAAATTAGAGAAGATCTCCTGCCCTTTTTCCGCGGTCATTCCTGTTCAATACCAACAGGTGTTGGACTATTGGAATGGTTCCGGTTCCCAGCCAAGTTCTGTTTTTTCCCAGGCTGCTTTGTTGGCCATGGCCCAGTCACTTTCCCTGGGTCAGTGCGAGCTGCGTCCTGGTGTGGTACCGGCTCTATTGTACCCGGACTATGACACCATGCTGGAGCCCTATACTGAGCTTAATATTCCGGGTGTCATTCCCGCTGTACACTATGATATCGGTCCCATTGGGAACGCTTACCATGATGAGGACTATTGGAACATTGGTGATGGTTCTTACAACCAGGGTTGGCTCTATAGGAACGACGGTGTGGACATTGAACATAGTGATGACCCATTGGGTCACGAGTTCAATGTAGGGTGGATATCCACTGGAGAGTGGCTTCACTATACGGTACAGAGCTCAGACCCGGGATGGTACTCTATAGAGTTTCGTGTGGCAAGCGCGACAGGGGGAGGACAGTTCCGACTGGAGCTGAATGGTACAGACCTTACTGGTGTCATTAGTGTATCGAACACGGGTGGCTGGAAAGAGTGGGAATCGCTATTTGTTGATGGGATATATATTCCAGAAGGAACACATTCTATCAGACTACAGGCCATCGCGGGTGGTTTCAACATAGGAACAATGAGCTTTACTTCAACGGCATCAGCAGGTGAAAACTATCTACCTGTGGGTATCAGTGTCGGAAATGCTTACCCTAATCCGTTCAACAATTCGGTTCAAATACCGATCAACATGACCAAGCCTGGCTCGGTCCTTGTGAATATCTATGGAACATCGGGGAAATTGGTCAATGTAATAAGAACTGGTGATATATCAGCGGGAGAACGTTTAATATCCTGGGATGGTTCGAATAATAATAAGGAGATAATATCATCGGGTATTTATTTTCTACATATCATGCACGATAAAAAAACGATACATCGTAAAATAACGATCATCAAATAATAAGAGAATGGACAATAAAAGATTAGGCCGGGATATTAACTTTTTTTGGGATGAATATATTATCCCTGCACTTGTTGATTACATAAAGATCCCTAACAAGTCCCCTGTTTTTGAACCAGACTGGGAGTCCAAGGGTCACATGGACAGTGTACTGGACCTGGCTGTAAAATGGGCCAACGTTCACAGAGATGAAGGGTCTGAGCTGATAATCAAGAGAACCCCGGGACGCACACCGATCATACTGATCGATATCCCTGGGGAAAAAGAGGGGAATGTTCTCATGTATGGACATCTCGACAAACAGCCGGAAATGGCTGGCTGGGCAGATGGTCTGGGGCCCTGGACCCCTGTTTTAAAGAATGATAAACTTTATGGTCGTGGGGCGGCCGATGATGGTTACGCTATCTTTTCTTCAGTTTGTGCTGTTCGTTCTCTAAAAGAACAGGGTGTCATACTTCCCAGAATACTGATCCTAATAGAGTTCTCTGAAGAAAGTGGGTCACCCGACCTACCACACTACATGGAGCTGTGTTCTGAACTGATCGGAGAACCGGACCTGGTAATTTGTTTGGATTCCGGAGCAGGAGACTATGGTCGTTTTTGGACGACCACTTCCCTCCGGGGACTCATTGGTCTACATCTCAGGGTCGATGTTCTGAGTGAGGGTGTTCACTCTGGCAGTGCCAGTGGTTATGTTCCTTCTTCATTTCGTATCGCCCGACAGCTTCTTTCAAGGATAGAGGACGAGAATACCGGAAAGATCCTTCTTGAAGAGCTAAGGGTTGATACCCCTGATCATCGTATGCAGGAAATAGAGGACCTTGTTTCTATCCTTGGTGAAGATATGGTCAAAGAGTATCCCTGGAAGGGGTCGACAAGACCGACCACTGATGATAATATAGAAGGTGTACTACGCCGAACCTGGGAACCTACCCTGTCGGTCGTTGGTTCTGATGGTCTCCCACCCATAGAAAATGCTGGGAACGTTCTCCGTCCACATACTGTCCTGAAGCTATCTATTCGTATCCCGCCCATGGTGGACGCACTTAAGGCCCGGGATGCCATACACAGGACACTGACAGAGAACGTACCTTACAATGCTGATGTAACGGTAGAATTCGAGGAGCCCGCCTCTGGTTGGAGCGCACCGGAAACAGTGCCCTGGCTGGTCTCTGCTATGAACACCGCTTCAAAAAGATTTTATGGTAAGGCCGCGGGTGCGATCGGTGAGGGTGGAACAATACCCTTTATGGCAATGCTCGGAGAACGGTTCCCGAAGGCTCAGTTCGTTATCACTGGTGTTCTAGGTCCGGGGGCCAATGCTCATGGTCCAAATGAGTTCCTACATATACCATATGCAAAGACGCTTACTGCGTGTATTGCCTCTATCATTTCCAAGTTCCCAAATATTTCCTGATATACTGACACCCTATATTGTTCTGAATCCATTCTCCTTTCGATAGGCCTGGATCCTTTTATCTTTGGAATAAACACCGTGCTCATTATCGGGAAGTAGCGCCGCTATCCGACACATCAGTTCTTCACTTATCGCATCTATCTGTTCTTTTTTCTCTGTTTTTGATCCTTTTATATCTAATGGTCCGAATGGCTTTCCGATGTTTATTCTTATGCTGGATCGAACTCCGCGAAAGATATTCTCCCATCCTTCGTTCCCACCGTGAACGGCCGCTGGGACCACACGAACATTTGCCAAGGATGATAGATACACAGCACCCGGTTTGGCCTGGGCCAGTTCAAATCCTTTCATTCCACCTTCCGGGAAGATCCCGAGAACTTCTTTTTTCTCGATTCTATAAAGTGATTGTTTTATCGTTGAAGGGGCTAATTTGTTCCGGTCTGTCAGTATAGCACCATAGATCATTGGGGCCCATAAAAAATACGGTTCAACCCCAATATCATTTTGCATCAGAAAGCTTGTGGGTCTCTGAATAGCGTACACCAAAAAGAAGGGGTCAAGATAGCTGAAGTGGTTGCTCACAACAATACAGGGATCTTTTTTGGGAATATTCCAACGACCCTGTACCCTTATCTTTGCTATGGACACCCCAAGAAAGAAAATTATGTAGGCTGAGATATACCGTACCCATTTTGGCCGTGGTGTGAGCGTAGGTGGGAAATTTTTATACAATATGTTTTTAAGAAGAACCTTTTAAGATAGGGAATCGGCGGTCTCCGCTTTTCTTATCCTGTTCTAAAATGGAAGATCATCATCAGATGATGACCTGTCCTTATCCTGGCCCTTGTTGGGGTTGTTACCCTGATATTGGTCATCCCCCCTCCGTCCCAGCATAGTAAAATTATCGCATTGTATCTCTGTGGTGCGTCGTTTGACCTGGTCCTTGTCCTCCCATTCCCGCGTCTGCAAACGGCCTTCCACATAGACCATTTGACCCTTTTTCATATACTTATCAGCGGTCTCCGCCATTCGTCCATACATCACTACTCGGTGCCATTCTGTTCTTTCCTGCACCTCACCGCTCTGATCCTTCCAGGACTCATTGGTGGCAACACTCAAGTTTACGACAGCTGTTCCCTGGGGTGTGAATCGGGCTTCGGGATCCTGTCCCAGGTTTCCTATCAAAATAACCTTGTTCACACTATTTCTTTGCATATCACAACTCCTTTATCTTGTATCATGATCTATTTTATCTTGTGTTCATCCCGTGCACATTATTATTTAATAATTTTACAAAGTTCAATGCAAGGAATTTTTCATTCTTCTCATGAACAAGCGATCAAGGATAAACCAAAAGAAGACCTCTTATATAAAAAGAAAGGGCCCGGATACCCGGGCCCTTCCCTATTACAGATTAGATTATAAGAAACCTTATTTCATCAATAACATTTTCTTGATACTCACAAAATCCTTCGCATGTATCTTGAATATGTACATCCCTGAAGCTATTGGCGAACCAAAATCATTGGTCGCATCCCAGCTCACACTATAACGTCCCGGCTCGTGGTGCCTGCTCACAAGCGTGCGCACGCGCTGACCCATCAGATTATAAACATCCAGGGTCACGTCCGTTGCCTCCGGAATATCATAGTTGATATTCGTTCTTGGGTTGAACGGGTTCGGGTAATTATCATAGAGTGTGAACTCATCAGGTAAAGTGTTCCCATCCACACCCATATAGAGAGCGTTCACGTTCACTATCAGGGTCCGGGGACCTCCAGATGCTGTGGTCGAGTCTGTTCCATCGTGCGCATCTATGTTCCACAAGAATGTGAGCTCATCCACCTCATAACCAGGTTGGGTCATGAATTCGGCAAAGAACGAATATTCAAGGAACAAGCTGGTCGCATCAGTTGTCGTATCCCAGCGAGTCTGCTGTGTGAAATACTCGAAATCAGCATAGAGATGATACTCGATAGGATCATTATCAGCATCACCGGACGGTGTCCAGATCGTTGCTACCTGACCGCTTTCATAGTTGGTCGAATCGATAGTGATCTCTGTATTGTCCGCTGGTGCCACCAGTTGGAACGCAGATGGAGGATTATTGAACAGGTTCACATAGACCATATTAGATGGCTCTGATTCACCCTCTTCATACACAGCAGTGACACGATACTCATGGTCACCCCAGTCCTCGTCCCAAAGCTCGATCCATGCCTCATCCATGGGTGCCATGGCAATGACCGAGTCATAGTCCCAGACATTGTAGTGCAACAACATGTCTCTCCCACCATCCGTGTGTGTTGGCGGAAGAACGACACCTGTGTGCTTGAACTCTGGAGAATGATCATGAAAACCTTCACCATCCCCAGTTGGGAACGTGAAACTGATATCCTGACCCTCAAGGGCAAGGTCATATCCAGCCAACAACTGTTCCGTTGATGGGGCAACATGAGCGGTCACATCATCAAAGTAAGCGGAACCATGCTGATCATTGTCCATCTGGTTGAACACGATACCGATATTCACATTGACAGCGCCATCAGGGATCACACCGCTAACATGACGGTGGTGCCACTCATTGGGCTCATCCTCGCCAGTGAGTGG
>ENA-UPTF01000387-UPTF01000387.1-marine-metagenome-genome-assembly--contig:-NODE-387-length-31317-cov-2.839533_pt1 | contig 31317 bp, 19 predicted proteins | sample MGYA00238166_ERZ767019 | MGnify/ENA primary metagenome ERZ767019 (study PRJEB28930, sample SAMN06266391) | marine metagenome | isolation source: Sea water from 250 m depth | place: Atlantic Ocean | study... | reverse complement strand
GCCGTTGGGTGTGCGGAACCCGGTGCAGTAGACCTCGCGCCTTTTGCCATCGGGCGAAACCTTGATCACCGCACCGGGCAAGGCGTGAGAGGTGTATTGGCCAGCCTTCACGTAATAGAGATTACCAGCGGCGTCCCGTTGCAGATCAAAATTAAACGCATGGAAAAAAGTGGAGACATCGGTATCGGCGCTGAAGCTCTCATAAAAGTCCGCTTCTCCATCATTATTGAAATCATGCAGTCGCGTGAGGCGATCCTTGCATGTGACATACACCTTGCCTTCAATCACCTGCAGGCCGAATGGCTCATACATGCCGGCAGCAAAGCGCTTCCACTTGAGATTCGCCAGTGACGTGTCGATCCCAGAGACAATCCATACATCCCCGCCATGGGTGCATACTGCCATGCGGCCATCAGGGAAAAAGGCGAGGGCTGAAGTGCGAAGCCACACGTTGCCGGGAACCTTTCCGGGCAAGGTAAGGGTATCAAGCGTGTAAGCCTCATCATTTGAACCAATCACGCCCTTGGTGGTGATCACCTCAGGCCAACGTTGTTTTCCGCCCTTGATGTGTTGGGCCGGGTCGAGCAATTCATTCTTCAGTTTCAGAAGCCTAAGGTAACCGGCCAAGGATAACAGCTGCGCATCGCTCTGACCGCTGTAGCGGATGACCTGAAAGAGGCGACTTTGTCTGGAGGCAGGAATGGTGAGCACCATCCGGTTGCGTTCATCAAAGCTCCACTGCAGACCATTAGTCTGGCCAAAGGTCGCTGCAGCAGTGAATGGGCCAAGGCCCTGCTTGGCCGGCACACCACTCACAGCGATTTGGTCGGCAGGGCTGGTTGCAGCGTTCTTCAGTTTTACCGTTGGTGCCTTGAGGTCCAGAAAACCATTTCGCAGCATCGGCGTTTCCAATTGCCCCACGCTGAGCTGCAGTGGTTGTGCGCCCGCAGCAACACGCAGGGTATGGACGATGGCCCCGAAGCCCTGCGCCTTGGCTGGCATCTCCAGAATATCCCGGCCATTGATGGAATAGGATAGCAGCAGGTTATCCTCATGAAGATAGTGGCCGCGGTATTCCATCCACTTCGCGGGAACGGGACCACGCGGCAGCAGTTTTTCAGTCGGGTAATCGAAGGTGCCCTCATGCGCCCACTGCCAGGACTGAAGGCCGGCGATTCGTTCGCCCTGAATTTCAGGCACGCCCTCACCACGCTCGCGGTAATGCTGGGTGCTGCGCAAATTCAGGAATCCACCACGCCAAAGGCCCGCCTGATCCATCGAGTGCAGATTGTAGCTAATGGTGTGATTGCCCCCGAGCTTCACGGTAAGCACACTGGAAATCTTGCGACCCAGCTGCGAGGCCAAGGCTGGCCCAAAGTCGCGCTCCACTCGCTCGGAGATAGCAGCAACCGCATTCACCTTGGGTAACCCCCACAGATACTGGGGTGTCAAGGCCTGATATTTTGGGTGCATGGGCTTCATGAATTTTTCGCGGATATAATAAATGGTATCGTAACGTTCCTGCGGCGTCATCCACGTCTGCGGTCCCATGAGCCCATTACCCTTGGTAAGCGTCTGGAACATCGAATAGGGATCAACCCCGAATTTGAGTTCGCCCGTGCCAAAGGCACGCGCTATGGGCAGGGCTGGAGTCTTGCCATCACTACCATGGCAGTTGATGCAGAGGTTATTGTAAATAGTCTGACCTTTGACGAAATTCTTGGGGCCGAGTTGTTTCAGAATCCCGGCGTGATTGACTGTGTTGGGTTCATCTTTTGCTTTTTGCCCAAAGACCGGGTTGACCAAAATAATAAAACCAAAAACCGCAGTAACAATAAAGGGGTTCATGCGCTGGGCGTGCTTTTTGAGAGGTTCATTGTTTAATTGGCCTTTCTTATTGATGGTTTAAGAGTGTGATTGATTATTTGCGGTCGATGCACTGACGCCTAATTGTTCTGCTCATGATTTCCTCTCCATCCCTCGTGCACTACTAAGATAGGCATCGTCGTTGGCTACAAAGCGTCAGTTTTGTCGCTGCTTGTTTTGTTGAGCAGCTTTGCGTCTGGCCTGAGCCTCGGCGCGTATCCGGTTTTGCTCCTTTTTGTAGTTGGTGACAAGTGATGGGTCGTACTCTCCGCCATACTCGTCGCGCAGAGTGTTGCAGCGTTTGCGCAGGCGCTTGAGAATTTTGGCGTGCGCTGAATCGTCGACGAGATTCTTTAACTGATCCGGGTCTTTTCGCAGGTCATGCAGGTATTCGTATGGCGGTTCCTGCTGGAAGTACCGTGCGTAAACGTAACGCTGGCTCCGAACCCCTTCCCACTTTGGGATAATGGCATTTTCCATCAGATGCTCGCAAAAGGTGTCTTTACGCCAGTCGTTCGGTGAGTTGCCGTTCACGATGGGTTGCAGGTTGTGGCCCTGATAATGCACGGGCACTTTGGCACCAGCGTAGCTAAGAATGGTCGGTGCGATGTCGGTGTTTAGCGCCATTTGTCCGGCCACTTTGCCACGTTGTTTTTTTGCGTTACGCGGGTCGTAGATGATGAGCGGCACGCGAAGGGATTCCTCGTAGTGTGACCACTTGCCGGCAAAGCCGCGCTGGCCCTCGTAGTAGCCGTTATCACCGGAGAAAATGATGATGGTGTTGTCGGCCACGCCGGCTTTTTCAAGATGCTGAATCACGCGGTTGATGACGTTGTCGATACCCGTGATCATTCGGTAGTAGGCACGAAGGTTTGTAGCGTATTTTTCCGGCGTGTCCCACCGCCAGAAAAAGCGAATGCGATTCATCGAATCCTTCATGAACTGAGGGTGGCTCTCAAATATCTTCGGGTCGGACAAACGGGGAGCCTTGATCGGAATATCCCCGTAGAGCCCATCAACTGCCTTAGGCCACGGGAAGTGTCCGATACCAGGGCGCTTGTCGCCATCCTCTGCGTGTGCGGCGTTGAAACTTACCGAGAGGCAGAACGGGGTGCTGCCCTTGTATTGGTTGATAAACTCGATCGCGCGGTCGCCGGCCAGCTCGGACTCGTGGCGCAGTGAGCCATCCGGCTGCTTTTTCAAATAAGGGTTGCGGCCGATTGGCTGGAAGCTATCAAACATCGCCTCGCGGTCTACTTGCGCGACTTTGACGCCGAACTTGCCGATGAAGCCGGTGCGATAACCAGCTCCACGCAACACCGCAGGGTAGCTCGCTTGGCTGAACTTACCGGCGATCGGCGGCGTGCCGAATGTAAACTGGTGTGTCCGCTCGTAGAGCCCGGTCAGGAGGGTCGCGCGGCTGGCGGCGCAAATTGAGGTGGTCACGAACATGTTGCTGAACCGGACACCCTCCTTGGCCAAGCGATCCAGGGTCGGCGTTTTCAAAAACGGATGCCCCGCACAGCCCAAACGATCCCAGCGATGATCATCGGACAGGAAAAAGATGATATTGGGCTGATCGGCGGCCTTGGCCAAGGTGTCTGTTGGGGTGACGAGTAAAGCAGCGAATAACGCCGTCAACTGGACAAATGGAGTTTTCATGTGGGACGAAGTATAAACTCGGCCAAGCGCTTGGCCAAGCGGTGGCGGGGCGAAAAAAAAGCCGGTATTTGGTGAAAAAAGCGCATAAACAGTGGTTGACACGGGGTGGGTGTTCTGGTCTGCTTCCCGCCCTTTTTGGAGATGTACGCGGTAGTAAAAACGGGAGGCAAGCAATACAAGGTGACCGAGGGCGCCACCATCGAGGTGAATCGCGTGAGCGGTGACGAGGGCAGTGCCCTGACCATCGACTCAGTGCTCATGGTGAACCAGGACGGTTCCGTCAAGATCGGCACCCCAACGATCGACGGCGCCAAAGTCGAGGCCGAGGTGGTTCGCCACACGCGCGGCCCGAAGCTCGTGATCTGGAAAATGAAGCGACGCAAGGGTTACCGCAACAAGAATGGACACCGGCAGGATCTTTCCGTTCTCAAGATCAACAAGATTAGCGCATAAGATATGGCACATAAGAAAGGACAAGGCAGTTCCCGCAACGGTCGCGACAGCGCAAGTCAGCGGCTGGGCGTCAAGAAATTCGGCGGGCAACCGGTAATTGCCGGCAACATTCTCGTCCGCCAGCGAGGCACCAAGTTCAACCCCGGTCGCAACGTCGGCATGGGACGCGACTGGACGCTGTTCGCGCTGGCCGACGGCCGTGTGCAGTTCGACAAGGGCGGCCGGCGCGTCAACGTGGTCGCGACGGAAGCCGCCACGGATTAAGCGGTCTCAACTGCGACTTTGGATGGCGGGGCAATTGGCCTCGCCATTTTTGTTTTGAGCCGGCCCCGGGCCGGTGTCCCCCACCCCAATGTTCGTCGATTCAGTCAAGGTTCAGGCCAGGGCCGGCAAGGGCGGCAACGGATGCATCGCATTTTCGCATGAACCGTTCAAGCCCAAGGGCGGGCCATGTGGTGGCGACGGAGGCAACGGGGGCGATGTCATCCTGCAAGCCGATCATGACATCAACAATCTCATTGCGCAGTTTTACTCACCGCATCTACACGCCAAGGACGGGCGTCCCGGCGAGGGCAAGGGCAAGACCGGGCGAGGTGGCAAAAAGCTCATCGTCAAGGTTCCGTGCGGCACTATGGTGTGGAAACTACCGCCGACCAAGCCCACTGCCGAGGAGCAGGACTTGACTGTGCACCGCACGCTTGGTCACGAGGAGGCGCTTGAGATCAATTTTGAATCACAACCGCAAAAGTTGCCTGAGTCCGGTTTGACGGAGCCGGAAGTCACCGCCGACCTGACCGAGCATGGGCAGCAGTTCGTACTGTGCGCCGGGGGGCGTGGTGGAAAGGGCAACATGCATTTTACCACCTCGACCCGGCAGGCGCCGCGCTTTGCGCAGAACGGCGAATCCGGCGAGGAAGGCCGTTACCGGCTCGAGTTACGCCTGCTTGCTGAAATCGGCCTCGTCGGCTACCCGAACGCGGGCAAGTCCACCCTGCTCTCCGCCATCTCCTCCGCCCAACCGAAGATTGCCGCTTACCCGTTCACCACGCTGCACCCAAACATCGGCATCGTGGAGTTCGCCGACTACAGCCGGCTGACCGTGTGTGACATCCCTGGAATTGTTGATGGGGCGCACGACAATGTCGGCCTTGGCCACGCTTTTTTAAGACACATCCTGCGCTGTCGCGCGCTCGTACTCCTGATCGACATGGCAGGCATCGATGAGCGTGAGCCGTGGGACGATTACGAGCAACTACTCAGCGAGCTAGAGTTGTATGATCCAGCGCTGCTAAACCGCCCGCGCCTCGTCGCCGCCAACAAGATGGACGAGGCGGTCGCACCGGAAAAACTCAAGTCATTCCGCTCCAAGCTTAACCAGGTGGATATCGTGGAAATCTCCGCCGCGTTCGATCTTGGCCTCGAGGAGCTGAAAAAAAAAATGCGACAGATCGTTGCCACAACAAGTGAAGATTAATTTATGTTGAGAGCCGGAATCGTCGGTCTGCCCAACGTCGGCAAGTCCACCCTGTTCAACGCCGTCACACGAACCAGAAAGGCGGAGTCGGCAAACTATCCGTTCTGCACCGTCGACCCTAATGTCGGCATCGTGAACGTGCCGGATGAGCGACTCGAAGTTCTCTCGAAAATTTCCGGCTCGGCGGAACTGATCCCGGCTTCCGTGGAGTTCGTTGATATCGCAGGGCTGGTGAAAGGCGCCTCCGCCGGCGAAGGGCTCGGCAACCAGTTCCTGAGCCATATCCGTGAAGTCGATGCCATCGTTCACGTGGTCCGCTGCTTCGAGGACGACGACATCCATCACGTTGAGGGCAGCATCGATCCCATACGCGATATCGAGACGATTTCCACAGAGCTGATCCTCGCGGATCTCGATGCGGTCCAACGGCGACGGGAAAAACTGAATAAGGAATCCAAGCGCGGCGACAAGGAAGCTACAGCGCTGGTGGCAATCATCGACAAGGTCGAGCCGCACTTGAGCGAGGGTAAACCGGCGATCACCTGCGAGTTGAGCAACGACGAGACCGCACTGGCCAAGCGACTGTTGCTGCTCTCAGTCAAGCCGACATTATTCGCCGCAAATGTAAAAGACTCGGAGCTGGCGGACGCCGACAACAACCCACACGTGGCCAAGATTCGCGAGTATGCAGACGAGCATCATGGCTGCGAAACAGTGGCTATCAGCGCGCAGATTGAGAGCGAACTTGCAGACCTGCCCAATGACGAGGCGGCAGATTTTCTTGCCGAAATGGGAGTGACCGAGAGTGGTGCCGGGCAGTTGATCCACAAATCATACTCGCTGCTTGGTCTGCAAACCTACTTCACTACCGGCGAAAAGGAGACGCGCGCCTGGACGATTCATATCGGCGACACAGCGCCCAAGGCGGCCGGCGTGATTCACGGCGATTTTGAGCGTGGCTTCATCAAGGCCGAGACGGTATCCTACGATGAATTGACCACTTGTGGCTCGATTGCTGCTGCCCGTGATAAGGGTGTTTACAGAATGGAAGGCAAGGAATACGTCGTGCAGGAAGGCGATGTGATGCTGTTTAAATTCAACGTCTGACCGGCCAAGCGCTTGGCCAATCTGATGAGCGACAAACGATTAGTTTATCTCGACAACAACGCCACGACACAGGTCGCACCCGAGGTCGTCGAGGCGATGTTGCCGTGCCTCACCAAGCACTGGGGCAACCCGTCGAGCGCGTACGACCTGGCCAACGCCCCGGCCCGCATGATCGAGACGGCACGTAGCCAGGTCGCCTTGCTCATCGGCACCGAACCGCGCAACATCATCTTCACCGGTTGCGGCACCGAGAGCAACAACACCGCCATCCAGAGCGCGCTATATTGCAACCCCACCAAGCGGCACGTCATCACCTCGGCGGTTGAGCACTCAGCCAACATCAAGCTTTGCCACCAACTCGAGAAGCGCGGTTACGAGGTGACGTTCCTGCCGGTTGACCTCGACGGTGGCATCGACCTCTGCGATTTGCAGGCAGCCATCCGCCCGGACACCGGCATTGTTTCCATCATGTGGGCGAATAACGAGACCGGCGTGCTGTTTCCGGTTGAGGAACTTGCAGCGATCTGCCGCAGCCACGGCGTGTTGTTCCACACAGACGCCGTGCAAGCAGCCGGCAAACTATCGATCGATGTGCAGAAACTCGGCGTCGATTTTCTCTCCCTCTCCGCCCACAAGCTGCGCGCGCCAAAAGGGATAGGTTTGCTCTACGTCAAACCCAATACGCCGTTTCAGCCCTACATCATCGGTGGCGGGCAAGAACGCGGCCAGCGTGGCGGCACAGAAAATGTGGCCAACATAGTCGCCTTCGGCAAGGCGGCCGAACTCGCTCTCGAGCACATCGATGAGGAAAACACACGGGTCCGCTCCCTGCGCAACAAGCTTGAGCAGGGAATCCTTCAGACGATTCGAGGTTCTGTGCGAAACGGCGGAGGCGAGCCGAGGCTGCCCAATACGACGAACATCGGCTTTGACGGCCTCGAGGCTGAGGCGATCCTGCTGCTGCTCGACCGCGAAGGCATTTGTGCCTCAAGTGGCTCAGCCTGCACCACAGGCTCCATCGAACCGTCGCACGTGTTGCAGGCCATGGGCGTGCCATTGTTGCGCTCGAAAGGCTCGCTTCGGTTCAGTTTTGGGCTGGACAACACGGAGGCGGACGTGAATCGGGTTCTCGAAAAACTGCCGGCAATCGTCGCCCGTTTGCGCGACGCCTCCCCTGAGGCCCTTAGCCAAGCGGAAGAGCGCCTGGCCAACACGGGTTAGCTGAGCGCAGCGATCACCGACTTCATTGCCTCCTCCTGCTCCATCATCGATTCCACCAGCTTGAACTGCACCCGGGCTCGGTCAAGGTTCTGACCCTCACGATGTACGCGAAAATAGCTGTCGCCGTTCAAGTGATCGGTTAGGAAGCGAATGCCCAGAATGAGCGTGATGACCTTGCCGGAAATCGCAAGGTGATCTCGCTCAGCTTGGTTCAGAAATTCACTCGCCTCGGCGAGATAGCCCTTGGCCAGTTCCTCAAAATATTCCATCCGCATGTTCACTTTGGCCAAGTTACGCTCATCCTCGTCGGCCGGGCTGGTGAGCGTGCGCATCATGTCGCCGAAGTCGTAGTGCGCCAGCCCTGGCATCACGGTGTCGAGGTCGACGATGCAGACTACCTCGCCGCTGTCGTTGTCGAATAGCACGTTGTCGATCTTCGTGTCGTTGTGCGTGATGCGCAGCGGCAATTCGCCCCGCGCCTGAGCATCGATTAACAGGCTAACAATGTCGCGATGTTTCCGACAGAAATCAATCTCGGCCTGCGCCCCGGCAACCCGCCCGGCGCTGTCCTCGGCAGCGGCCTTTTCCAGCGTCTCGAATCGTAACAGGCCGTTGTGAAACTCGGGGATGGTTTCCTGGACCTTCTCCGGCGGGAGGTCGGCAAGCCGTTTTTGGAACAGGCCAAACGCGCGCCCCACCTGGCCGGCCTGGGACGGCTGCGCGGCGACGTGCGTCGAGGTCACCCGCTCGATAAAGACATAGATTCGCCAGTAGTTCCCATCGCGATCTCTGTAATACGGCGCCCCACCACGAGTCGGCACAAGCGTCATGGTACGGCGGGTCAGGTCGTGCTTGTCTTCCTCACCAATTTTTTTGCGCAGGTGCTCGGTGGTCATCTTGACGTTTTGCATGACCAATTCCGGATACAGGAAAACGTGGTGGTTGATACGCTGCAGAATATAGCGGATGGGCGTGCCGCCCTGCCGGCAGGTGATGATGTAGGTGTCGTTTATGTGGCCCTTGGTCCACGCATGGCCCTCCACGAACTCGGCCACGATTTGAAACTGGCCGACCAGTTTTTCCAGATTGAACCCGTTGACCTCCGTCACGCTCCCCGTTGATTGGTTTTTTTCGGCGTCAGTTCAAGCGCAAACTTGCCCGCTTAACCAAGTGCCCGGACAGGCGACTCAGGAACAACCAAGGCTTTCGCCGCAGTTGAGGCACTTGAAACAGGCACCGTTGCGGACGGTGACATTGCCACAGGTCGGGCAGGTTGGCGCGTCCTCCATGAAGTGCGCCACCGAATGGCTGATCGCTGAGCCGTCATGGCTGTGCGAATGCGCCGCCGCGCGCTCGACTGATTCGCCGTCTCCGCCGCCGGCGACCGGCAACTCAACCACCGGCTTGTTGACGTGCCTAGCCTCGGCCTGTTGCAGACCGGGGATGTTCAGTTCCTGCTGGCTTGTATTGCCCGTGGTTTTCTCGAGATAACCGGGAATAAACTGGATACCTGTCCAGCGGAACACGTAGTCAATTATCGATGAGGCACGGCGAATCTGCGGATTCTTGGTGAAGCCGGACGGCTCGAACCGTTGATGGGTGAACTTGCGCACCAGCGCCTCCAGCGGCACGCCGTATTGTAGAGAGATGCTTGTCAACGCGGCGACGCTGTCCATCAGGCCGCCGATGGTTGAGCCCTCCTTGGCCATGGTGATGAACATCTCGCCGGGATAGCCGTCCTCAAACAGGCCGATGGTCAGGTAGCCCTCGTGCCCGGCAATGTCGAACTTGTGCGTGATCGCCGAGCGGGTCTCGGGCAGGCGCCGGCGGAGAGGTTGGTCGATCTGCTTTTGCAGACCGACCAACTGATCCTCCAGTTCCTTGATCCGCTGATCCGCCGGTGTGGCGGATTCACTCTCGGTTCCTTCGCCGGTCTTGGCGGTGTTGAGCGGTTGGGACCGCTTGGAGCCGTCGCGATAAATCGCGACACACTTGAGTCCCAACCTCCATGCCTGATCATAGGCGTTGGTTATATCCTCAACCGTGCATTCCCTAGGGAGGTTTACGGTCTTGGATATCGCGCCGCTTATGAACGGCTGGGCAGCGGCCATCATCTTCAGATGTGCCATGTAGTGAATGCTTCGCTCGCCCCGGAACGGCTTGAACGCGCAGTCGAACACATCCAGATGTTCGGGCTTTAGCCCGCTTCTACGGGTTTCCCCGTCCTCCTTGACGTCCTCGATGGAGTCAAATTCTTCCACGTGGGCGACGATCTTCTTCACCTCGTCTGCCGTGTAGCCCAGCCGCGACAAAGCCTCGGGCACGGTGCGGTTCACGATCTTCAAAGTGCCGCCGCCGGCGAGTAGCTTGTACTTCACTAGTGCGATGTCCGGCTCGACGCCGGTCGTGTCGCAGTCCATCAAGAATGCAATCGTGCCGGTCGGCGCCAACACAGTGACTTGCGCATTGCGGTAGCCATTGTGGTCGCCCTTTTCCAAGGCCGCCTCCCAGCAGTCGCGCGCGGCGTCTTTTAGGTACCCAAAATTATCGCTTGGCTGGATGTCCTCCACTGCGTCGCGGTGCAGCTGCATGACGCTCCGCATCGACTCGATGTTGTCCTTGGCCAACGGCTTGGCGACGCCGTTGCAGCGGGCATCGTGATAGCCAGGGAATGCGCCCTTCACATCGGCCATCTCCGCCGATTGCTCGTAGGCGTGCCCGGTCATGATCGACGTGATCGCACCTGCCAAGGCGCGGCCCTCGTTTGAGTCGTACGGCAGCCCGTAGCTCATGACTAGCGAGCCCAGATTAGCGAAGCCCAGACCAAGTGTGCGGAAGATATGCGAGTTCTCGGCGATCGCCTGGGTCGGGTAGCTGGCGTTGTCAACGAGGATTTCCTGCGCGGTGATAAAAATGCTCACCGCCGCCTTGAAACGGTCGATGTCAAATATGCCGTCCTCGCGCTTGAAGCGCATCAGGTTCAGCGAGGCCAAATTGCAGGCTGTATTGTTTAGGAAAACGTACTCGGAACAGGGGTTGGTCGAGTGGATCGGCTCGGTGCCCTTGCAGGTGTGCCACTTTTGAATTGGGCCATCGTACTGGAGACCGGGATCGCCGCAGATCCAGGTACCCTCCGAGATCTTGTTCAGCAGATCAGAGGCGTTCTTCTTTTCAAGCTTCTTGCCGGTGGTCACGGCACGCGTCCACCAGTCGCCGCCGCCGTGAGCAGACTCCATGAACTCGTCACTGACACGCACCGACAGGTTCTCGTTTTGGTACATGACACTGCCGTAGGCGTCGCCATTGTATGAGCCGTCGTAGCCCTGCTCGATCAGAGCCCACGCCTTTTTCTCCTCATCCTGCTTGGCATCGATGAACTCCTCAATGTCACCGTGCCAGTCGCGGATGGTATTCATCTTGGCGGCACGGCGCGTCTTGCCGCCGGAACGAACCACGTTGGCCACCTGGTCGTAAACCCGAAGAAATGACATCGGGCCGCTCGGGGCTCCGCCACCACTGATCCCTTCGCGCTTGGATCGGATCGGTGTCAGGTCGGTACCGGTACCGGAGCCAAACTTGAAGAGCATCCCCTCGCTTTGCGCCAACTGAAGGATCGACTCCAAGTCGTCATCAACTGACTGGATGAAGCAGGCGCTGCCCTGCGGGTACTCGTACTGTGACGTGGCGCGTTTCGCCTGGCCAAGCGCCTCGTCGTAATGCCAGTTGCCCTTGGCCGAGTCGTTGCCCACGCCATACTCGTGATGCAGCCCAACATTGAACCATACCGGCGAGTTGAACGCGCCGTGCTGATTCAGGCATAACCACGACAGTTCTTCATAAAAAATCTCGCCGTTCTTTTTACTGAAGTAACCATCCTGGACGCCCCAGTCGGCAATGGTACGGGCCACTCGATGGATCAATTGCCGGACAGAAGTCTCGCGCCCTGGCGTACCTTGCTCACCAAAAAAATATTTCGAGACCACCACCTTGGTCGCGAGTTGCGACCAGTCCTTGGGCACCTCGACATCTTCCTGCTTGAAAATAATGTTGCCGCCTTCGTCGGTAATCTCCGCCGTGCGCCTGCTCCACTCGATCTCGTCGAAGGGATTGCATTTGCCATCGCTAAATACCCGTTCGACCTGGATACTCGATCCTTTTTTGCCCTTGGCCAAGCCACCCCGTTTTGGGGAGGTGGCACGTCGTGATACGCGGGATATGGGTGCGGTCAAAGATTCATTCGCATCTATCATGGGTTGTCAGATGTCTTAAGGTGTTTAGGGACAGATAACTTCGCTTTGGGGCGGTTTTTTCTTCCAACCACCACTTAAAGCTCAGTCGAGCTAGGTAACGGACAGAGGGTTACCACAATCTGTTGTGGTGACAAGGTTTTTTTGCCACAAATTATTGTGTTTTTGTTTTATCACCCTCAACCGGCCAAGTTCCTTGCGGCCCAAGTATTTGAGGCCCAGACTCTTCGGTGACATGGCAAACTATCTGATCGAGCAACTGGACGAGGTTGAGCCGACTCCCTGCCCATGCGGCTTGGCCAAGCGCGCTTTTGTCGGCGAACCAAACGCCGTGGCTAGCCTGCACGAGGTCGATATCAAGCAGGACTCAGCGGTCCATTACCACAAACGGACGACAGAAATCTACCTCGTGCTGGAGGGCGAAGGACACATCGAACTGGACGGCGAACGGGTGCCGGTCAAGCCCATGACCGCCGTGTATATTAAGCCGGGCTGCAGACACCGGGCTGTGGGCCAGTTAAAAATCATCAACATCCCCATCCCAGCGTTCGATCCCGGCGACGAGTGGCTCGACGGGTGAGCCCTGCTCTTTCAGCTTGCGTCGGGCGGGCGATTGCCGATTGAATCCACCGCCCTGCGGGAGTCGTCAGGGTTACCGCGTTTTATTGCATGCATACGCTAATTCTTTTTCTGCTCGGAGTCACCTCGGTGATCAGCCTCGCATTTATCATCGATCGGGGCATTGCCTTGCGGCGCAGCTCCATCATCCCCCCAACCCTGACTGACAGCCTGGAGCATTGCCAGACGCGCAGCGACTTGAATACCCTGCTGCGGTTCTGCCAGCAGCACGAGCGCACCCCGCTGGCGAGGCTCACCACAGCCGCCATTGAGCACCTGGAGTGGGCCAAGCCGGACAACGTCGAGGCGTTACAGACCCGCGCCCGGCACGAGGTCAGCCGGATGGAGCGCGGCATGGTCGTGCTGGAGATCATCACCGGCATCGCGCCTCTGCTGGGTCTCGTCGGCACGGTGTTTGGGTTGATAGAGATTTTCGGTGAAATGACCTCGGATCAGGTGGACACGGCCAAGTTTGCCAGCGGTATCTCCCTGGCTCTTTACGCCACCCTCTCGGGCCTTAGCATCGCCATCCCGTCCCTCGTTGCATGGAGTATCTACAACAAGCGGGTCGAGACATTCGCCATCGAGATGGAGACCTTGCTCGACAAATTCCTGCGCCGGCAATACTCGGTCGATCCCGGCAAGTAGCCACCATCACCGCCCATGCGATTTCTCCCACGCAAAAACCGAAAGCCTCCCGCCGTCATCATCGTCGCGCTGATTGATGTGTTGATGGTAGTGCTCATTTTTATGGTGGTATCGACAACTTTCACGAACCAGGCCGCCGTGAAGCTCGCGCTGCCGGAATCCTCACAGGCCAGTGCCACGCCGGCTGTGAGCAACGACCTCATCGTCACCGTGGCCAGGAAACCACCGCATATTTACCTGGGGGATGAAACAGTGGAACCCAGCGCAATCAAGGCTGAGTTAAAAAAGGCAATCGACGCCAACCCCGAACTGAAACTCTCAATTCGGGCCGATACCGACGCACCGTTTGGTCAAATTATCAAGGTAATGGATGCTGCTAAAGCGGCGGGTATCACGTCCGTGAAAGCGTTCACCAAGGAGCCCGACGGCGGATGATCGACATCCCCCCTCCCGATAACCTGCACCTCTCGTCGGCCACCGGGTGGCTGCAACTCGGCAACCCCGATGAGGCCCTAGCCGACTTGTCCAAGGTATCGGCTGAGCACAGGGAACACCACGAGGTGCTGCATCTCGAGTGGCACATCCACGCCCGCAACAAGGACTGGGAGCGCTGTGCAGAGGTAGGTGGTGTCATGGCGAAGCGTCACCCCGACGACCCTGCCGGCTGGATCAACCAGGCCAACGCGCTGTTTTACCTCAAGCGCGGCCGTGAAGCGTTTAACCTGCTCGAGTCGATGCGTGGGCAGTTCCCGAAAAACGAGGCCATCCCGTACAATCTCGCCTGCTACGCCTGCCAGTTCGGCGATCTCGAACTGGCGCTGGATTGGTTTCAGGAGGCGGAGCAAGTCGGCGACCCGGATAAAATCCGCGAAGTGGCCCTGCTCGACCCCGACATGGAACCGATCTGGGACCAGATCAGGGCCTGACCCTGCTCCACTTGGTCAAGCGCAAGGAGTTTCAGGTTCATATTGAAACTCCTTGCGCTTGACCAAGCGATGAGGTCAAACAACCGGCATGCCAGATTGGCTGACATCGATCCTCCTCGGGATCATCGAGGGCATCACTGAGTTTCTCCCAATATCCTCCACAGGCCATCTGCTGTTACCGCAGCAACTCGGCTGGCTGAAGGAACAGTCAGGCGTTTTCAATATCGCCATCCAGAGCGGCGCGGTGATCGCGGTGCTGTTCAACTTCGCCGACCGCGTCAAGCAGCTCACACTCCGCTGGCACGAACCGGAAACGCGCGACTACCTAGCCAAACTGTTTGTTGCGTTCGTCATCACCGGTGTCGGCGGGCTGGTCATCGACCAGCTTGGCTTCGAGTTGCCCGAGTCGGTGCTGCCGGTGGCGGTGGCGCTGCTGGTCGGCGGCGTGCTGTTTGTCGTGGTGGAAAAAATGGTTGGCGACCGGGCCAAGCTGGCGGAGGTTACCTGGGCCATTGCGATTGCGATTGGCTTTGGACAACTGCTCGCGGCGGTTTTTCCTGGCACGTCGCGATCCGGCGCGACGATTCTCATTGCTCTACTGATGGGTCTGCGACGCGTGCCGGCAATCGAGTTCACGTTCCTGCTCGGCGTGCCGACGCTGCTGGCAGCCGGCGCGTACAAGGTGCTCAAGGCGGTGCGCGCCGATTCGGTATCGGAGGATTGGGGACAGTTGATCCTGGCCACGGGAGTCTCCGCCATTACCGCATTTGTGTCAGTTAGATGGCTTTTGCGCTACATCGAGACGCACACGTTCGTGGCGTTCGGCTGGTATCGCATCGCGCTAGGCCTAACACTGATCATTTATTTGATCGTATTTGAATAACACCTTTGAAAACGCAGTATTACTGTTGACGAACAGGGTACTTGGCTCACAATCCGGTTTTCAGAGTTGCGTCTGGCCGATCCCCACATTTCAGGCAGTCAAAACAACTTTTTTGTAACCATTTTCAAGTAAATGATGTAGTAGCTCAGTTCAGTGTTTATTAATGAGAAATATTAATTGGAATCCTTATCAAACCCTGACACTGCTTGGCTTTGCGTTGGCCTTGGCCGGATGCGGCAAAAGCGACTGGGCCGAAAAAGCCAGGGAAAACTCAGGTAAGAATTCAGATAAATCGCCAACTGAAAAAGCGGTATTGGTGGAACTGGCCGAAGTGAAGAGGGGGATGATTGAGGCAATCTTGGAGCGCTCCGCGCCACTCGAGGCGGAGGCGCAGGTCGAAGTCTCCGCCCGCACATCCAACCCGGCCATCGAACTGCTCGTCGAGGAAGGGGACAAAGTAGAAAAAAACCAGGTGCTACTTCGGCTTGAGAGCGACAAGCAGAAAAACGATTTCGACCAAGCCAAGAGCCAGTTCGACAAGGAGCAAATCGATTTCGACCGGCAGGAGTCCCTGTACAAAGACAATCTGATCAGCGAACAGGAGTACCGGAATGCACAGTTTTCTCTCACCCAACGCCGGCTGGCGTTCGAGGAGGCCAAGCGACAATTCGAGTACACCGAGGTGCGGGCGCCGATCAAGGGAACGATCACCCTTCGCGATGTGAAGGTCGGCGATCAAGTCGGCAGCGGGCGCAAGATTTTTGATATCATCGATTTCGACTCGACGGTGGCGGTCATTCATGTGCCTGAGCAATACCTTCCACAACTAAAACCTGACATTGAAGCACGGCTAATATCCAACACGCTTGGTGATACTGTTTTCGATGGATATGTAAAACGCATCTCTCCCATCGTCGAGGCTCGTGCCGGGACGATCAAGGTCACCGTCGGCGTGAAGAAACTTGGCGCATTACGCCCCGGCATGTGGGTGGACGTGGAACTGGTGCTGGACACCAAACAGGAAGCTCTTTTGATCCCGAAAAAATCGATCGTTTACGACAACGACCAAACCTTTGCCTTCAAATTGCATAACGACACCAACGGCGTAAAACGTGTAAAGCGCCAACTGGTCCTGCCTGAGAATGCGGACAAGGTTCATATCGAGCCAACCGATGGATTTGCTGTTGGTGAAAAAGTTGTTGTCGCTGGTCAGTCTGGTTTGAAGGAGAATTCTAGAATTCGCGAGGTAGGAGATCCCGATCCGGCCACCGTCAGCACCAACGCTCCTACAGCTACTGCGACCAGCGCCCCGGTCACCAGCAAGAGCGGGACGTAATTTAGCGCCTTCCGCATCGGCATGGAGTCCCCGCATCGCAATCCGAACTTCACCACCGACCGACCAGTCGCAGTGCTGATGGTATTTTTGGCCGCGGTGGTCTTTGGCTACTTCTCGCTTGGCCAATTGCCAGTCACCCTGATGCCGGAGATGAGCTACCCCACCCTCACTGTCCGCACGGAGTACCCCGGCGCGGCACCGGAGGAAGTCGAGAATGACATCAGCCGCCGGATTGAGGAGGCGCTCGGTGTTGTCGGCGGACTCAACGAAATCAGCAGCATCAGCCGGGCAGGGGTCAGCGACGTGATTTTGGAGTTTGTCTGGGGCACATCGATGGTCGATGCGATTCAAAACACCCTCGAAAAACTCGATCTCGTTTACATGCCCCGCGAAGCGGAGAAACCGCTGCTTCTGCATTACGACCCATCGCTTGACCCGGTGATGGAACTGAGTCTTTCCGGTTCCAGTCAAAGCATTAAGTACAAAGGTGACGAAGGTTTACGGCGCCTGAGGCGAATCGCTGAGCTACAGGTCAAACGCCAAATTGAACCGATCAAGGGGGTCGCAGCAGCGCGAGTCCGCGGTGGACTGGAGGAGGAAATTCACGTGTTGATCGACGAAGCCAAACTGCAGCGTGTCAACCTTTCGATCAGCCAGGTGCTCAGTCGTTTGCGCGCCGAGAACATCAACGCAGCTGGGGGCCGAATCCGAGAGGGTGGCGCAGAATACATGATTCGCACCATCAACGAATATCAAAACCTGGAGGAGATCGCCAACACGATCGTCTTCCGCCGCGAGGGACGCGAAATTCGCGTGAAGGATCTTGGCCAAGTTGTCTACGGCCAACGCGACCGCGAGATGCTTACCCACACCGATGGGCGAGAGAGCGTACAGATCGACATCTACAAGGAAGCCGACGCCAACATGGTGGAAGTGGCCAAATTCGTAAACGAACTTGTTGGTGAAATCTCTGGGTCCAGTCGTTCGACCTTGGCAGGCAAACTGCGCGCGGAAGAGGATGCGTACTTACGGGTCGTCGCTGACCGATCAATCTTCATAGACAATAGCATCAAGGAGGTAAGGAACACCGCAATCTTCGGCGGTGTTCTTGCCATAATGGTTTTACTGGGCTTTTTGAGAGACATCCGTACCACTGCAATCATTGCTGTCAGTATCCCTATCTCAATATTGGTGACATTTGCCCCTCTAAACATTCTTGAGGTCTCGCTCAACATTATGTCGCTTGGCGGCCTTGCGATGGGTATCGGCATGCTGGTTGACTCATCGATCGTGGTACTTGAATCCATCTACCGCTGTCGCCAAGAGGGCGACTCGATCCGTGCAGCCGCCATTCGTGGCACGACGGAGGTTCGTGGCGCTGTCATTGCCTCAACCCTCACATCGATCTGTGTGTTTTTTCCAATGGTGTTTGTAGAGGGACTTGCCGGACAGGTATTTAGCGATCTTGGCCTGACAGTGGTCACATCGCTCATAGCCTCGTTAATTGTGGCGGTATTATTCATCCCAATGCTCGCAAGCCGGGCCGGATTTAAGCTGCAGGCCGGCGTTGGCATGGTATCGCACACCCTCGGCTCGATCGAAGGACGCATCAGCCTGTCGACATTGTGGCTACGGGTCATCCTACCGCTCGTTATTCTACTAGTTTTGATGATCGGGCTGGTGCTTGGATACTCCTCATGGATGGTTTCTGCGGCAGAAGACCCACGATTTGAAGAAGAGATCTCTTACAAGGATTTGGTATACACAACCTTCAAAGTTTGGTTAATAGTTTGCGCTTGGCCATTCTTAATAGCCTTGATCAAGGGGCTTCATGGCCGAGATGACGCAGGTGAGAGCTTTGGAAAAAGCACGCATGACGACCAAAGTTTGGCCAAGATTTGGGGATCATTTCGCGCTTTCAAAGAAAGCATTGCTCGTAATCAATGGATCTTCTTTTTCCAATGGATTGCAACAGTCTATTTCGCCCTGCGTTTGGTCATCTCGTTCATGCTTGAATTGATCGGGCTATCATTTCTTTGGTCGATTCGAATAATCGCTGCTATCTGCCTTTTTACTTACCGATTTTTCCTCAAGCTCATCCAGCGGTTAGGCTCCCTGCTTTCCCTAGTATCTGGAAAATCCTTAGGCACCTCAAAAACCGGTGAAGAAACCATCGACACACGTACAGGGTTTTATTCTAAACTAATTCGTTGGGCCTTGGCCAGCCCCACTACAATGATCGTTTTAACGGCATCCTGTTTTGCCTTGACCTACTGGATGGGTAGGCAACTCGAAACAGAACTGCTACCGGAAGTGCATCAAAGTGAGTTTACCTTTGAAGTGGCCCTGCCAGTTGGCACACCCCTTGATCAAACAGTCTCAATCCTGGACGGCGTCGAACAAGCCATCCTCAAAGACAAGGAAATCAAGTCAAAGATTGAAGCCATTGAAAAAGCGGAAGAGGACGTATCCAGCACGGCTTCAAAAACAGAGAAAGAAGCACGTTTGAAGCTGGAGAAATTACTGTCAGAGTTCTCCACAATAACACAAGAAATGGAGCTTGATATGCCAAGCCAAGAGGAGGTTATTCAGTCACTGACATCAGTCGACACCGAACTTTTTTTCAGCGAAAAGTTTACCAAAAAGCATTGGGAGAGAATAACTGATCTGGGCAAAATTGATACGCTGTTGGTGATGTACGGCTTCGATACCACCAACATGAAACGGTCCGATGAAGGCGAACACTCGACCCGGTTCAAGGTACTGCTCAAGCCATCGCAAAACCCCAAACAAACCGAGGAAGAAGTCATCGACAGGCTGCGTTCAATGTTTCAAGAGGTTCCAGATATCACCACACGTGTAACACGCCCGGTTTTGTTTAGTTCGAAGAAACCAGTGGTTGTCCAGATAAACGGTGAGGAACTGCCCGAGTTAAAACAATATTCCGACCAAGCCACCGCCCTGCTTTCAAAGGAGCCGGACTTGGCTGATGTGGAACCGACCCTCCGCAGCGGCGCACCGGAAGTGCAAATCACCTACGACCGTCAGCAGATCATCCGCCACGGATTGAACCTCAACTCGGTGGCAAACCAGGTTCGCGACATGGTCAAGGGCTCGGAAGCCACCAGGTTCAACCGCCGTGACCGCCGCGTGCCGATTGTGGTGCGCTTGGCCGAAAAAGATCGAGAGCAGGTGGCCGACGTTGGTAAACTGACCATCAATCCGGGCGGCGACACACCAATACCTCTCAACTCAATAGCAAAACTTACAGTCGGCGAGGGGCCGAGTGAGATTCGCCGGATCGACGGTAAGCGTGTTGCCTTGGTGCAGGCAAATATTGGCGACAGATCACTTGGATCGGCGGTTGAAACGGCAGACCGAATCCTCGGCCAAAAGATTGACTGGCCCGGATACATGGACTTCTTTATTACCGGACAAAACAGAGAATGGGAGCGTAGCCGCTCAAGCCTGTACCTCGCACTTGGCTTGAGCCTTTTTCTCGTCTACGTGATCATGGCATCGCAGTTCGAATCGATGGTGCAACCGCTCATTATCATGTTCACCATACCGATGGCCTTCGTCGGCACCGTGCTTGGCCTGAAGATACTTGGCATCAACCTTTCGGTGGTGGTGTTTCTCGGGATGATCATGCTTGCCGGCATCGTGGTAAACAATGCCATCGTCTTGGTGGATTATGCCAACACATTACGCAGTCGGGGCTTGGCCTTAAAGGAAGCGATCGTACAGGCCGGCTGCATTAGACTTCGACCCATTTTAATGACAATGGCCACCACAGTACTTGGCCTTTTGCCGATGGCGCTTGGCCTCGGAGATGGCGCAGAAATCCGCACACCAATGGCGGTCGCAGTAATCTGCGGACTTTTGACATCAACCTTCCTGACGTTACTGGTCATCCCAACCATCTATTACCTGTTCGGCCTCGCAGGTGAACGTCTATTTAAAGTCAAAGAGGAATAGCCATGGAAACAAACGACTTGGCGGCCAAAATTACTCGGTTGTCTCTCAGCCGAAAGGTCACTGTGCTCGTTTTGTTCCTGACCATCCTCGCAATTGGACTTATTGCGACCAATCGCCTCCCTCTTGAAATGGAACCCAAAGGTGCGGAGGGTCACGGAATCTACGTAAGAACATCGTGGAGATCCGGAGTTCCCCTGGAATCCATGGAAAAAATCGGTATTCCCATGGAAGAGGAACTCAGCACCGTTCGAGGCCTGGACTCAATGTATACGCGCTGCAGCACAGGTTCTGCCTCGGTGGATTTAAGATTCAAGCAGGGAACCGACATGGATGTAGCCTATCGTGAAGTGCGGGATCGCATGGAAAGAGCCAGGGTACGTTTCCCAGACGGAACAGAAAAACCACGACTCTACAAACGCGACTCTGAACCAGAGCCAATTGTCAGGATGACGATCGGCTCTGAACAGCACGTGCCTGATTATAATTTGATTAACAAAAATGTTATTGCCCCGCTTATGCGGATTGACGGGGTTGCTGATGTGGAGTTTCACATTGAGGAAAAGGAAATAATGATTGAAGTTGATAAAGACCGCGCAGAAGCCTACGGCCTTAATCTGGAAAGCTTATCAAGCCGCTTGCGAGGGGACAATTTCACGTTGGCTAGTGGAACGGTAATTGATGGAGGCAAAAAATATGTTCTCAAGTCTACGAGTTCATTTCATACCTTTGACGAAATAAAAAATATACCTATAAACGAAAATGTGTCCCTCAAGGATATCGCAGAAATAAAATACGAACCAGATATGGACGACCGCTTTTTCCGGTATAACGGAAAAGAGTCCTATGGCATTCACGTGAACAAGGAAAGTGAAGCAAACACCGTGGAGGTAAGCCGGAAAGTCATGCAACAAGTTGAAAAAATCAACAACAACCCGGCATTGAGCGGATATAAACTTCGTGTTTATCGCAATCAGGGCAATGATATATACAAACGATTAAATCACCTTGTTAATAACGGCCTGTACGGCGCCTTGCTTGCCGCAGTTGTCTTGTTCTTTTTCCTGCGTCGTTTTCGAATGACGCTGATTATTGCAATGGCAATCCCCCTTTGCTTGTTGATTTCATTAACTACCATGTACTTCGCGGACCATAGCCTGAATGCCCTTAACATGGTGGGGTTGATGATTTGCATTGGGCTGCTTGTGGATAATTCAGTGGTGGTTGCAGAAAACATTCAACGCCAATTCAACAACGGCATGTCCAGACGCGATGCCTGTATTAAGGGAGTCAATGAGATTGGTTTGGCAATAACTACTGCAACCCTCACAACCATGATTGTTTTTATCCCCATGCTATTTATTGATGGAGGAATGCGTTTCGCGCTTTCCGGCTTGGCTCTGCCTGTCATGTCTGCGCTCCTTGCCTCCCTGGTCGTCGCCTTGGTTTTTATTCCACTCTGCGTCCATCTAACCTTGTCCTACTCAGCAATGGGTAAAACCAGACTCTTCACTGCGGTGACTGAGTTTATCTGCACACCCCTTGCCAGAATATACAGTGTGAGTTTCGAGAAGTTCAACCTTTGGTACAACAGCGCACTAGGCTACTACCTTAACCGGAGACTCGACCTCGTTGTCATCCTGCTCGTATTGTTTGCAATCTCCTACAACTTTGGATACAAAAATATAGAGTTTTCGGATGACATGAATGACCAGAGGAATGAATTCGAGATCAACATTGACTTTCCGGACCGATATACAACCGAAGAGCGTAGCGCATATATAAAGCGGATCGAAGAATACGTTGAAGAAAGAAAAGAAGAACTAGGGATAAAATCATACGAAGCTCATTTCTCACCGTGGTATGCAGAATTCGAGGGGCATTTTTCTTATGACCGTGTCAGTAAATTTTCAACTGAAGAAGCCGCAGAGGAGGTTTATAAGAATTTCCCTGAAGTACCTGGGGTGAGAATCCACTACAGAGGCATGAATGGAGGAGAGGAGCGAAATAATCATAAATCAAGACAATATGTCCGATTAGTTGGTGATGATCCCACATTGCTTCAGACCGTTGCCGAAGGCTTGAGGCCTCAGTTTGAAAAGCTGCCGGGTGTGCTTTCCTTGGAAAATAAAGACGACGATGAAGGGCCAAATGAAATGGCACTGATCATCAACCGGGATCGCGCCAATTCCATTGGTATTAATCCCTCAGTCGTGGCTGGGACAATAAGCACTGCAGTGCGCGGCAGCGATCTTCCAAGATTTAATAGTAAGGGACGTCAAATTCCGGTTCGCTTGAGGCTCGGCGAGGAGGACCGTGCCCAACTGGATGATTTGAACAACATGCTCGTCCCCACAGAAGATGGTCGATTTAGTTCTATCGGGACAATAACCAGACCTACAATGTTAAAGAGTGAAGATTACATAAGGCGAACAAACAGGAAGCTTAGTTACACCTTTGGAATGAAACTCAAACAGGGTCAGGAAAAAATAGGGAAGGCCAATATACACAATACAACTCAAAACATTGATTTACCCGAAGGCGTATCATTCGGTGAAATCAGGAAATCCTTTGATGACAAGGACCAGGAAAACGGAGAATTCGTAGTTTATATCGCGATTCTCTTTATCTACATGCTCATTGCTTTTCTTTTTGAAAGCATGCTGCTGCCTCTATCCATTATTTTAACAATCCCATTGGCAGCCATGGGTTCAATATGGATTCATTACCTTACCCAAACAAGCATGGACAGAATGGGGCTGGTCGGCGCCATACTACTTGTCGGCATTGTGGTAAATAATGGAATTGTTCTAGTGAACTATGCCAACCAGTTACGGCAATCCGGCATGGAAAGAACAGCTGCCATGCTGGAGGCATCACGAGTTCGTTTTAGGCCTGTGTTTATGACCGCCATGACCACGATCTGTGGGATGATTCCACTGACCTTTAGTTCATCCAATGAAATGGGCGTAAATTATCAAAGCTTTGGATACACGCTCATTGGTGGAATGACATGTGCCACCCTCTTCACGCTTCTGGCGGTGCCCGTCTTTTACACGCTGATTGACGATGCCCAAATCGCCTTGCGCAACACTTTGGCTACCGTCTTCGGCCACGGAACCACTCAAAAACTAGCAAGTAAATAACTGCCTTTAAAACTAAGCTTTAACGACTAAACTTTCTTTATGGATAATTGCGCAACCATGACAATAGGTGCAACGTGATTTAGCTCTCAGAAATCAACCGCTGACTAAATGGAAACGCACGAACTTACGACTCGAATAACCCGACAATCTCTCAGTCGGAGGGTCACCGTGTTTGTCCTGTTCCTAAGCATTCTTGCGGTCGGTCTCATCGCCACCAGCCGCCTCCCTGTTGAAATGTACCCTAAGGGCCAGGAAGGCCATTCGATGGAAATCCGCACCGGCTGGAGCTCGGGTGTTGCACAGGAGTCGATGGAAAAACTGGGCCTCCCGATGGAGGAAGAACTAAGCACTGTTCGCGGTATCGACTCCATGGACACCACCTGCTCACAAACCTCTGCACGTGTGAATTTGAGGTTCAAGAGGGGCACCGACATGGATGTGGCCTACCGTGAAGTGCGTGATCGAATGGAGAGAGCTTCACTTAGATTCCCTGAAGGAACTAATCCTTACAGGATCAGCAAACGTGGAGGAGGGACCAGCACCACAGTGGGCAGAATGGTCATCGGTTACGATGCCGATGCTGACCACTATGCTGTAATTGAACGGCATATCATAAAACCACTTCAGCGTATCGATGGTGTAGCCGATGTGGATATCGGCATACGCCAGAAGGAAATTCAAATTGAGGTCGACAAAGACCGAGCCGAGGCTTATGGGCTGAGCATCCACCGTCTCTCCCGCAGGTTGCGGGGGGATAACTTCACCATGTCCAGCGGCAGCGTTCGGGATGGAGGCAAGAAATATCTCCTTAAATCATCAAGCACATTCCATACAATGGATGAACTGAGGAATATACCAATAAACGACACGGTTCAACTCAAGGATATTGCCACTTTAAAGTACGAGGTTGAGGATCCACACCACCACACCGAACGATGGAACGGTAAAGCGTCAGCAACTGTTTCAATTAGAAAGGAGAGTGAGGCCAATACAGTGGATGTAAGTGAAATGGTTGCCGCAACGGTACAAAAGATGCGCAACAATCCGGCATTATCAAATTACAAGATCAAGCTCTATCGTAACTACGGCGATATCATCAAAGGCCGACTCAAGACGCTTCGCAACAACGGGATGTTAGGCGCAATATTCGCCGCATTAGTTCTCTTCTTTTTCCTCCGCCAATTTCGGATGACCGCAATTATCGCCCTGGCCATCCCCCTATGTTTACTAATTTCAATGATGATGATGTTTTTTGCCGGTGAAAGCCTTAACACAACAACCATTCTCGGCTTGGTGATCTGTGTTGGCCTACTTGTAGACAACTCAGTTGTAGTCGCTGAAAATATTTATCGTCATCACCAAAATGGAATGTCCAGGAGCGATGCCTGCATCAGAGGCGTTGGCGAAATCAGCCTTGCGGTAATAACAGCCACACTCACTACCATCATCGTTTTTCTCCCTTCCCTGCTGATTGATGGCGAAATGCGGTTCATGCTTTATCGCCTCGCATTGCCGGTGGTTTCAGCATTGCTCGCCTCGCTTGGCACCGCGATTATATTTATTCCTATCTGCGTCTATATCACCCTTCCATCAAGGCCCAAGCAACAAGACATCAGGTCGGACCATTCCATCAAGACATTACTATTTAATGTTTACCAAATGACATTCACCAGATTTAACCTTTGGTATAACAGAACGCTTGGCTACTTTTTAAGGCGCCGGCTTGATTTGGCCTTTATCTTGATTGTCCTATTGTCCACTACTTATTTCTACGCTTTCAAAGAAGTAGACTTTTCAGGCCGTCGAGATGAACAAATCGAAGAGTTCCACATGTCCTTTCGGTTTCCTGATCAATTTACACTCGAAGAACGGGACAGCTATTTTGAAACGATCGAAAATATTGTTGAAACCAACAAGGTTGAATATGGAATCAGCAGCTACTCAATTCGCTACTCCAAGCACTCCGGATCATTCGAGGGAAATTTTGCAGAAACGAGAAACAGCCAAACCCCACGGGAGGAAGTTGCGGAACAATTATATAACATATTCCCTGAGATTCCCGGCTTGCGAGTCTACTACAGCGGACAGGATCGAGGCGAGGTGCGAAACGACAAAAAATCAGAGCAATTTGTCCGCTTGGTTGGCGATGACCCTCAACTGCTTGAATCCGTCGCGGAAAATCTTAAACCAACATTCGAAGCACTGCCCGGCGTAATTTCATTGATGGACAGAGATTCCGACGAAGCCCCAAATGAGATGGCCTTGATCGTGGACCGGGATCTCGCCAGCTCTATCGGCATCAATCCCGACTCGATCGCCGGGGTGGTCAGCAGCGCCATTCGTGGAAGTTCACTGCCCAAGTTTAATGGGAAAGGAAGGCAAATCCCTGTCCGCATGCGATTTAGTGAAGAAGATCGCGCAGAACTGGACGATTTAAACAACTTTCTCGTTCGGGCCGATGACGGACGTTATAGCTCGATAGGATCGATCACCACGCCGGCCATGCTTAAGAGCGAAACATACATTCGTCGACACGATAAAAAAGTGAGCACCTACATCGGAATGAAACTCAAGAGCGGCGAGGAAAAAGAAGCCCGCCGAGCCATTTACAACGCTCAGAAAAACATCGACCTGCCTGAGGGTGTTTCTTTCCGTGAAATCAAACTCACTTTTGATGATGACGAGGTGGACACCAGTCTTATTGCCCTTGGACTTTCGATTATCTTTATTTATATGCTCATTGCATTTCTGTTCGAAAGCATGCTGATGCCGTTATCGATAGTGCTGACGATCCCTTTGGCGGCTATTGGCGCGGTATGGATTCATTACGGTATCCCCGGGTTTCGATCGTACACTGGAACCACCATGGATCAGATGGGAATCGTTGGTGCAATTCTTCTTTTGGGCATTGTAGTTAATAATGGAATCGTTCTCATTGACTATGTCAACCGTCTTCGCAAAACCGGCATGGAGCGTACGGAGGCCTTGCTACTCGCAACAAAGCATCGTTTTCGGCCTATCATCATGACTGCCTTGACGACCATCTTTGGGATGATCCCACTGACATTGGCTTCTGAGAGCGAAATGGGGATGAGTTTTAAGAGTTTCGGTTTCATGCTGATTGGTGGAATGACCTCCGCAACCCTCTTTACTCTTCTGGCTGTTCCCGTTTTTTACACCCTGATCGATGATGCTCAAAAGGCATTGCGAAATATCTTAGCGACTGTTTTTGATGGTTCGCCTAAGGCAACACCTGCCAATTCACTTTCACCAGCTGGCCAAGTGTTAAAATAAATGGAATCCAACAAACTAGCGACCCAGATTACCCGATTGTCCCTCAATCGAAGGGTTACCATGTTTGTTCTATTTCTTACGATTTTAATAGTCGGTTTGATCGCAACGAACAGGCTCAAACTAGAGCTTCTTCCAAAAGGATTTGAAGGGAGCTCACTTTCAGTGCGCGTACCGTGGAATGCTGCAGTGCCTCAAGAGGTGATGGAGAAACTCGCGTTGCCGCTTGAGGAGGAATTAAGCACGGTCCGAGGCCTGGACTCAATAAGCTCCTCATGCACCTCAGGAGGCGCATATGTTAACCTGGGCTTCAAACAGGGAACAGACATGGACATCGCCTACCGCGAAGTGCGGGATCGTTTGGAACGTGCCAAGTTACGGTTTCCTGACGATGTCGAACATGCATATGTCAATAAAATGGATATGTCGGGCATTCCGGTTTGCATGATCGGCGTTGCCTATGAGACCGATGGTGATCTTTACGACCTAGTCAACAAGCATATCGTCATGCCGCTCTCACGTATCGATGGTGTAGCCAATATCGATACGAAAGGTCTGAAAGAGAAGGAGATCATTATAGAGGTAGACAAGGACCGCACTGAGGCATACGGCCTGAATATCTATCAACTTTCCCGCCAAATGCAGGGTGATAACTTCTCCCTGGCCAGCGGTAATGTCCGGAATGGAGGCAAGAAATTCCTCTTAAAATCCTCCAACAGATTTCAGACAATGGATGAGCTTCAAAACCTGCCGATCAGCACCAATGTAATCCTGAAGGATATTGCCGTTCTGAAGTACGAACCGGAGGAAAGACGCTTCAAAGCCAGGGTAAACGGCAAGGATGCAATGATGATCACGGTGGTCAAGGAAAGCGAAGCCAACACGATTGAAGTTTGCGATCGAATCGTAGCCGAAGTGGACAGAATCAAAAAAAACCCGGCGCTGAACGGCTTCGATCTGGAGATTCACATGAACCAGGGTGGGATTGTGACGGAACAACTCAACACCCTGTTTAATAACGGAGGTATCGGTGCTTTTTTTGCAGCCTTTGTTCTCTACTTCTTTTTGCGACGCACCAGGATAACTCTGATTATAGCTGGAGCCATCCCGCTGTGCCTATTCATCGCCATCACCACAATGTACTTCGCCGGCGAGAGCCTGAACCTGCTAACCATCCTGGGCCTGGTACTATGCGTCGGCCTGCTGGTGGACAACTCCGTGGTGGTCGCTGAGAATATCCAACGACATTTTCAAAGTGGCATGGGACGGAGCGAAGCCTGCATCAAGGGTGTCCAGGAAATTGGCCTTGCCATTACCACATCCACATTCACGACCGTTATTGTCTTCCTGCCAGCATTACTCGTGGAGGGTGAAATGCGCTTTTTCATGATGCGCCTAGCATTGCCAGTGGTGGCGGCGCTACTTGCCTCGCTAGGTGTGGCACTGGTGTTCATACCGCTATGCGTGTACCTCACCCTCTCTCAAAGGGAGAACATCCCCACCACTCAACCAAGGCCACGAACTAAGACAATCCAAGCTTTGCTGAAAAAAATGTATGATGCCTCCTTTGGCAGGTTTAATCGCTGGTACAACCAAGCGCTTGGCTTCTTCCTAAAACGCCGGCTTGATCTGGCCTTCATCCTGTTAGCCCTTCTGGCCGCAACTTCCTTTGTTTTTGAAAAGGTGGGGTTCTCGGTTCAGCAGGAGAGGAATATGGCGTCATTTAACTTGTCGTTCCGTTTTCCAAGCCAGTTCAACTTTGATGAGCGAACCGAGTATTTCAAGCAGGTCGAGCAACAACTAAACAAAAGCAAAGATTACTATGAACTTGATGGGTTCATCATTTTTTACAGCGCCTGGTTCGGCGAACTTGAAGGTTGGTTCGCGAGAGACCGAAAAGGCACCATCCCCGCCCGGGAAGTTGCCGAGAAAATTTATAAGGAACTCCCAAAGATTCCCGGGCTGAAAATTGAATACCAACGAATGGACGAGGAGTGGGTACAACAGGATAAAAAAGGGCAGTACTACGTTCGAATAAAGGGTCAAGATCCGGAGCAACTTGAAAAATTGTCCAATCAACTCAAGCCGAGCTTCCTCAATATCCCCGGAGTTATCGCCTTGAAACAACGGCAGGATGAAACCCCCAATGAGCTAGCACTTATCGTCGATCGCGACCGTGCCAACTCCATCGGCGTAAATCCCACCACCCTGGCCGGCATGGTAGGCTACGCCTTGCGCGGCAGCACGCTTCCTAGATTCAACAGCGATGGCCGACAGATCCCGGTCCGTGTGCGCTACAGCGAAGAGAACCGGGCCGAATTGGCGGACTTGAACAACTTCCTTGTGCCCACCGAGGATGGCCAATTCAGTTCCATCGGCACACTCACACGCCCGGCCATGCTCAATAGCCCTCGCTATATAAGGCGAACCGATAAAAGTGTCAGCCATACCTTCGGCCTAGAACTTGAAAGTGGTAAAGAAGAAGAGACCCGTAAAGCAATCAAGTCACTCCAAGATAGTATCGACCTGCCGGAGGGGATTTCATTCGGCGAAATACGAGAGCGATTCGACATAAAGGAAATCTTCAACGGCATTTTTGCATTAATGTTGGCCATCACTTTCATTTACCTGCTCATGGCTTTCCTGTTCGAGAGCGTGATAATGCCTATTTCGATTGTTCTGAGCATCCCCCTAGCCGCAATCGGTTCAGTCTGGATACATCTCATAGCCGGGAAGGAAATGGATTTTCTTGGAATCGTCGGTTGCGTGCTGCTCGTCGGGGTGGTTGTGAACAACGGGATAGTACTAATCGATTATGCCAACCGTCTTCGGCAGACCGGCATGGATCGCACTAAAGCCCTGCTCCAAGCCTCCAATCATCGGTTTCGTCCGATCGCAATCACTGCGCTGACCACCATCATCGGCATGATCCCCTTAACCTTGAGTAAATCCAGTGACATGGGGATGAGCTACAACAGCTTCGGCCTGACACTTATTGGTGGCATGATCTCAGGCACCCTTCTGACCTTGCTCGTCGTTCCTGTGTTTTACACCCTGTTAGACGACGCACAGTTGGCCATCCAAAACACATTGGCCAACGTCATGCGCCCCCAGGCTAAGCCAAGCGTGGTCAAGTAATACAACCCTAGGGTATGTGGCTGCCTACTTTTTCTTAGGGGATGACTTTGGGCGGGGTTTTTGGCCGCGTTTGGGGTCGAGGTTGGCGTAGAGATCGTCCTCGGTAAGCTTCGACGGCACTCCATCCTTCGGCACCTTTGCCTTGGCCACCCAAAGGATGGCGTTGAGCACTGTCTTGCGGAAGTTGTCGTTACCCCAATTCAGGTGGTTATGACCACCCGTGAACCCAAAGCCGCGACCACCGTTTTCACGCCGGTATGCCCAGGCAACGTGCTGGGCTTTACCAGCGGCAACCGCCTTGCGAACAGTCGGGTTGCCGCTATGGGCTCCATCACCGCGCTTCATGGTTTCCTTTGGAGGCACGTCACTGAGGATCGGAATCAGCTTGCCTTTTTTGTCGTCGCGGAAACGCATGTGGAAGTACCACTCGTCGTTTGCCTTGAACGCCTTCACCCCACGGGTAATTGGATGCTTCGGCAGGTTGCTGAAATTCGCGGTCCAGTGTGGGTTGACTGACCAGTGTGTCTCGAAACAGCCACCCTGCCAGTCGAGGAACTCCTTGTTGCCTTTTTTTGTGGTGGGCTCGACGGCGTAATGAATGGTCAAAAAGCCAACACCCTTGTCCATCAACTTCCCGAGCTTGGCCAAGTTGTCTCCCCTGACGGCCGGATGTCCACCGCCCCCGTCGCTGTAGATCACCACCGCGTCGGCGCCCTCAAAGACACTGTTGTCCTGCGGCCAACCGTTGAGCACCACCGTCGGCGCTACCAGTTCGCCCGCGCCTTCCTTGAGGCACTTGGCCAATAGCATGATGCCCGCCTTGTGCTCATGCGACAACGGCCCATGGCTACGCTGGCCGGCGATCATCACGACCTTCTTTGGCTTCGCGTATGCGCCGAGGGCAAGGGTGAGAGTGAGTAAAAGAAGGAGGAGTTTTTTCATGGCTGTAAAATTATCATATGTCGATTAGCAATCACTTGAAAACCGGGATTTTCTACCGGTCCCAATTTGCTTTTAGTTCGGCCTCAGTCACCTTGCTGGCAACACCGTTCTTGGGAATCTCGGCCTTGGCGATCCAGAGGAGTGCGTTAAGGACAACCTTGCGGAAGTTTTCGTTGCCCCAATTTATATGCTTGTGGCCGCCGGTGAAGCCGAAGCCACGGCCGCCATCGGGGCGTTCACGCGCCCAGGCGACATGCTGGAGATCGCCCGGCAGATCCGCCCTACACTGTACGACCTGCACTTCGAGAAGCCGCGGCCGCTGGTACCGCGTTATCTCTGCCTTGGTATTCCGGAACGACTGGATGCCAGCGGTGGCATCCTGGT
>ENA-UPTF01000386-UPTF01000386.1-marine-metagenome-genome-assembly--contig:-NODE-386-length-31411-cov-13.220112_pt1 | contig 31411 bp, 37 predicted proteins | sample MGYA00238166_ERZ767019 | MGnify/ENA primary metagenome ERZ767019 (study PRJEB28930, sample SAMN06266391) | marine metagenome | isolation source: Sea water from 250 m depth | place: Atlantic Ocean... | reverse complement strand
CTAACATCACTAACACTACTCAACTATGTACAAGTTGACACTGAAGAAGAAATGTTAGGTTATGGTATTGGAATTATTCTTCTAAACATTGGAATGTACTTTGTAGCACCTGCTGCAGCAATTATTACAATAAAGAACAGACTTAGAAAATAAAATTATTTTTTCTTTGCAAGAGATATTGCACCTAGAACAATTCCTGCAATACCTAACCCAATAGCTCCGATTATCATTCCGCTCATTCCATTATCATCTTCAGGTTCTTCTTTTAACTCATTAATTGTTTCTTGTAATGCTCTGATATCACCACGTAAATCATTTACTTCACGTTCAAAGTCACCGGATTCAACAACAGATGACTCAACTGGAGGAAATTGTAAAACTTCTTGTTCCTGTACCTTTAGTGGATGTAATGCTAGATTCACATTTTGTTCGTTAATTTTTCCAAGAAAATTTAGTTGTGACCAACCAGAAAATGTAGGAGTGATTGCTGACTCGTATTTTCCTGGAATATCAGTTGGTTGTAATGGAAGAGTGATGAATTTTTCTTCAACAACTAGTTTTATTTTCAAAGTTTTTTTCAAGCCTTCTATTCCTTTATCAGGATTAAATGGTTGGTCTGCAGCTTCTTTGGTTTTATCCATTACACTGACATAAACAATAATTGCATTTGATTCACCAGTTACAATTGGTTTGTTTTTCCAGTCAATTTCAATTCTGTAATCTCCAACAGAATCTGATTGGTGAGCAAAAGCAGAATTAAGCATTAATGGTGAGATCAAAAATAAAGCGATTAGGTATGTTTTTTTCATATTTTATGAGAATAATGGTTTGAATAAAAGTCAAAGTAGTACAATTTTCTATCATTTAGGCTCAAAATTGGAGATCATTTTTATTATCAAAGTTCAAAATTTACCTAATGAATAACAAGACTGTAAGTTCCTTATTCGTTCTTTTTGCAATTGTTTCAATCGGAATGACTGCAGCACCTGGTGCATTTGCTGAACACAGCATGAATGCAACAGTAGAGAACGCAATGGGTTCTTCAACACCGGGATGTGAACCAGATTGTTTCATCCCAGCAACAGTTACTATTGGTGTTGGTGGAATGGTCACATTCGCTAACAATGATTCAGCAGCACATACCTCTACAGCTGGTACTCCAGCTGATGGACCAAGTGGTGTATGGGACAGTTCATTAGTTATGATGGGCGCAGCATACACAACTCCAGCACTAGAGGCAGGTGAATATCCTTACTTCTGTATGGTACATCCATGGATGGAAGGATTAGTAATTGTTGAAGAAGAAAGTCACGATGATCACGGTCATGATGAAACAAAAGAAGATCATGATGACCATGGAGACATGGAAATGAAAATGCAAACATTAACTGCAGCAGATATCGCAATTGATATCGCAGATGGTGCAAAAGCAGGTGAAAGAGTATCAATTGATGTCACAATTGGCGGTGAACACGTTAACTATGACATTGTTGCAACTCATGGTGGTGAAACAATCCTAAGTGAGAGTAATGTTCACTCACATACAGGAGAAGGTAACCACGTTACATCAGCACTCGCAGCAGATGCATCTGATGATTTGCCAATTGACGTCACTGTAACATTCCAAGGATTTGGTATACCAGGTGAAGAATTCACTGGCCCAATTGGATTAACCAGTAATGCTCAAGCAGTTCCAGAGTTTGGTACAATAGCAGCATTGATTCTTGTAGTAGCAATTGGTTCAATAATTGCAGTATCTGCAAAATCAAGACTTAGCTTTATGCCAAAAATCTAGAAAGACTTTTTTTCTCTTTTTCTTTTTATTTTCTTCGAAGCATTGCTATAATTGCTAGAATAACACCAGCAGCACCTAATGACAAACCAAATACAGCAAAGTTGTAAGCGTTTTGAATGTCAACTCCACCTGCGGTAAGACTTACGTCACCAACATTTGATTTGATGTTAGAGACATCTTTTTGTAATGATGATAATGCATTTTTCACTGCGCCAATTTCACCTGCAGAAGATGAACCACTAACTGGTGGAAATGCAATAATTGATTGACTTTCAACATCTTCAATAGGAATCACAACATCAACGGGCAAACCATTTAGTTCACCAACTAATTTTACAGACATTGAACCTGTTTTAGTTGGGAATATTTTTGCATAGTAATGACCAGGGCGAGGATCAGAATTAATATCCAATTCTTTAGTTGCACCACCTGCCATCAAAGTTGCAGTCATGCTTTTGAAAGCGCTATTCACTCCAATTCGTAATCCTTCTTTTTCACCAGATTCTGCTACCTCAATTACAATTTTGTTAGGCAAATTAACAACTGGAGGTTCATCACCCCAGCCTGCTTCAATTTCATATTGTTCAAGGTAGATAGTCGTGTGTCCATATGCTGAAGACATACCAAAGCCAGAAATTAAAAGAACACTAAGAAAGAGAAAAGATTTTTTCAACAAATATCATTTTCTTCATTACATTATTATCTTTACTAAGATAGTACAATTTTCAGAGAGCATTTCTTTAAATTATAAGTAAACAAAATTGATACAATTGAAAAAAATTTGGATTTTACCTGTGCTAGTATTCTTTTTAGGATTCCCTTTAGCTAGCGCACACCCATTTTTGTTAGATTCCGAACCAGGACAAGGTCAAAATGCACCAGCAGGAACTACACAAATAATTACAAATTATTCTGAAGCAGTTGAGATTGGTTTTTCTGAATTAAGGGTATATGATGCAAATGGAAATCAAATTGACAACAAAGATACAGCGTACAATGGTGGAGAAACATCACTAATAGTTACTACACCACCACTTGAAGATGGAGTTTATACAATTACTAGTAAAGTTCTATCAAAAATCGATGGTCATCTAGTACAAGCAGCCATAGTGTTTGGAGTTGGAGATGTAAAAATTGATTCATCATTATTAGAAAAACAAGAAAATTCAGAAACGACATTCATTCCAGAATCAATTGCAAGATTTCCAGGATTGGTTGGTCAGACAATAGTTCTAGGAGGAGTAATAGTTTCAATTACAATTTGGTCATCACAACAAACTAGATTTAGAGAAGTTTTTGCTGACATTAATGAACAATTTAAGATAAAATTCTCAAAGATTATTGGAATTGGAGTAATTGCAACTTTTGCATCAAATTTCATAATGCTAGGAGTTCAGACATGGAGATTAGAAACTTCTCCATTAGATGTTATCGGAACAACATTTGGAACAACCTGGCTAATTCGAATGATCATAACAATAATCATAATTGGACTTTGGTTCTGGATGGAAAAGAAAAATGAAATTACAATTAAAGGACAAATTCCATTATTAATTGCATCATTAATTTTGATTGCAACTACGACAATGATGGGGCACGGCGCATCAACTGAATTAGAAGCTCCGTGGATTTTAGATTATTCACATAATTTGTTATCTTCCATATGGATTGGAGGAGTAATATTTTTTGCATTTGTTGCATTACCAACTATCACAAAGACAGAGAATTCAATAAAAGAGAAAATTACACTAAGTTTGATTCCAAGATTTTCAGGGTTATTCATTATCGCAATTGGAATTTTAATCATAACAGGTCCAACTTTACTATGGTTCTTAGATGATAATGTAGCATCACTTACTGATTCTACGTATGGAAAATTGATTTTAATAAAAATCGCAATTGCTGCTGCAATGATTGGATTTGGAGGAATGTATCAAATTAAATTCCTAAAAAATATGAGCGATCTTGAAAAACTAAACATTTCAAGAAAAATTAGTAAACCACTAAAATTTGAAGCTGGATTAGGAATTGCGTTACTTGCAGTTGTTGCACTTTTGGTAAATTCTTCGCTTCCAGCAGGAGAAATTCAATCAGCAGATGCTATACAAGGAACATTTGGTTATGAATCAGTATTATTTTCTGAAAACGCAAAATTTGATGTCAAAGTATTGCCAGCAGGAATTGGATCAAATACAATTTCAGTTATAGTTACATCATATGATGACAAACCACTTGCAGATATTTCTGGGCTGAAGATTAAAGTTTCAAATCCACAGAAAAATATTTCACCGATAGAAGCTGAAGTTACAGAAAATATACAAGATTCAGTTACGAAATATTCTGCAGATGCTACATTTGGATTTGCTGGAAACTGGCAGATTGAATTAGAAGCACAAAGAGCAGAAAATTCAAATGAAAATGCAATATTTAGTCTTCAGATAAAACCATCACTCAATGATATAAGAACTGAAATTACTGAATATGATTTCCCAGCAGAAGAAACAGCACCATTATTCCCTGTTTATGATGGAGAAAACATTTGGATTTCTGATGCACAAAAGCCAAGGTTATGGAAATTTTCAATAGAAGATGAACAGTTTACTCCTTACACATTTGATGGACTAACAACAATCTTCATGGACATTGGTAAAGACGGAAAGATTTGGTTTACAGACACACCTAATTCAAAAATCGGAAGCTTTGATCCTAAAACAGAAAAATTTGAAACAATTCAATTACCACAATTCAACTTGGCTATCAAAAAATCACTTCCAACATCTGTAGGAGTTGACAACGAAAATGATGTTTGGGTAGCAGTAATTGATCAATCATTACTTTTAGAGTATAATCAATCCACAAAAAAATTCAAAATAGTTAATACAATTACGCCTGAAGCAGGGCCAACTGCTATTGAAATTGACGATGCAAACAACGTATGGTTTGCAGAATCTCTAGTAGGTAAATTAGGTAAAATTGATGGAGAAACAAAAGAGTTGACAGAATTTACTCCTCAAGGAGAACCAATGGCAGAGCCATTTGCGTTAATGATTGACAAAGAAGAAAATGTCTGGATTGCAGAGCACATTGGTCCTGCAATAACAAAATTCAATCCAATTTTAGAAGACTTTAAGCAAATAAAAATTTCAAATCCAGATTCATTACCATTTGGAATGGCTTTTGACAAATATGACAACATGTGGGTTGCACAACACGTCATAGATAGTTTGGTAGTATATGATCAAAGTAGTGGTCAGATAATTGAAATTGCTATACCAACTGAAGGTTCATTCACGCAATTTGTAATTGCAGATGATAATGGAGATATTTGGTTTGTAGAACAACGTGGAGGAAAACTTGGTAAAGTTTCAATCAGCGCAGTACCAAGTCAAATAGGAACAGTTCAAGAAGTAAAATCTCAAGACATAATGTATGTGGAATTAGTAGCACCAATTATTGCAGCAGGAATTATTGCTACAGCATTATTTTATGTTAAAAGTGTAAGAGATAAGAGAAGAATTGACGATTTAATTTCCACTAAGTAAAATAAGAGTAAGAATAGTTTTACAATATGAAGATCATAATTGGAATACTGTTAGTATTTTTTGTAACATTCTCAATTGGAACAGCATTTGGTCATGGAGCAGGTATTGAGGCATCACCATTAATTTTTACAAATGATAGAGAAGTAAAAGTTACAGTAGAATTACTTCCAGCAGATTTTTACAAATCAGATCAAAAAATGATTAAGATTGATGCATATGATCATACAAATCGAGAAACCATTACAAATGCTAGTTTTAAGGTTCAAATTTTTAATGACAATCAGTTATTGCTAGATGAGTGGTTTTACACACAAGATGGAAACTTGATTTTAGAAGTTGATCCTGATGTAATTGTCACTAACAGAAATACTATTGAGATTTCTGGAGAAAAGAATAGTTTTGGTTTGTGGGAAAAAACTGATACAACGCCATTAATCGTAACTGGGCCAATTTTTGATGAGGGTGGAATATACACCTTCAAAATTATTCTAGACGCTCAAGATGAAGTTGGAATAATTAGTGATGTAGAGTTTGAGGTTCAAGTCAGCGTAACTAATGTAAAGTATTATCAAGAAAAGGTAGGAGAAAAAGATGCAGAATTTCGAGTGAAATCCTACTATGATAAAGTTAGCAATTTTGAGTATGATTCAAAAGAAAATGTTGCAAAAATTAGTTTTCCATTTGATTTTTCTGAGACAAATATTTCACATACAAATGTAATACATACAGAAATAATGTTTGCAAAAAATACACTTGAATTTCTTTCACCAAATTATTCTGGCACTGGTAATGGCATAGAGTTATTCAAATCATCGATATTCATTGATGATTATTCTGAAGAAGATAATCGCATAGTTCACTTTGTATTACTGCCAGATCATGTAAGACATATCAAAAATCAAATGAAAAAAATGGGTGAAGAAATGCCAAATTCAATTGATTTAGTTCTCAACAAAGGAAAAGAAATAGAATTTCCATTACGAACTCTAACACTTAGTGAAGAATATCAAGTTGATTTATCATGGGATCCTAAAGTTATAGTTCCTGGAGAAAAAGTCAAGTTCATTTACACATTTAGAGATACGACAGACTTGGGTCCAATTAGAGATTCTGATTACACATTTACAATATTACAAGATGGTAAAACAATTTTTTCTGAAGACAGATTTGCAAAAATTGGCGCAGACTTTACAGACTTTACATTTACAGAAGAACAAACAGGTCTTACGATTGCTAGATTTTCAAATATTTCAGGAAGTGGGCAACAAACAGAATTTGCATTTGTAGTAGGTGGACAAACTGAAACAAAAACATCATCAGTTCCAGAGTGGGTTAAAAACAATGCTGGATGGTGGGCTGATGGTCAGATACCAGACTCTGCATTCATTGATGGAATTGAATATTTGATCAAAGACGGAATTATTGTTGTTTCAAATGCAAAACAAAGTGAATCACAAGCACAAGGAATTCCAGAATGGATAAAAAATAACGCTGAATGGTGGGCTGATGGACGAATACCAGACTCTGCATTCATTGATGGAATTGAATATTTGATCAAAGACGGAATTATAAAAATAAGTTAAAAAAATTCTGGTTATTCAAAAGCTGAAACAAAACTAGATTGTTCAACCTTTGTTTCTTTGCACTTGCATTGATTTGAGTCTTCACCGCACTCAAAGCAAACTAGGAGATTTCCTCCCTTACAGTCGTATAGTGACATTTCCATATCTTATTGCAAAGTTTGTATTTAATCATAATTGGGTATATAGATCAAGTATGACTATTGTTTTCTTATTGTAAAAGTAGGCTCAAAATTGCTGCACGTGTGAATTTTCCATATTCAGCTTGCTGGAAGTATTTTGCTTGTTTTGAAGAATCAACATCAGTTGAAATTTCATCAATTCTTGGAAGAGGATGTAACAGTATTGAATCGTCTTTCATTTTATTTACAACATCTTGACCTATCACATAACTGCCCTTTACTTTGACATATTCTTCTTCATCAGGGAATCTTTCTTTTTGAATTCTTGTTACATACAAAACATCCAAGTCCTCTATGTACTCATCTAGATTTTCAGATTCAGTATATGATAGATTTTCTTTTAGATTGTATGTAGAATCACTTCTAATTTTTAGTGATTCTGGAGATATCAGATGAACATTAACATCATAATTGCTTAGACCATACAATAAAGAGTAAACCGTTCGTCCATATTTGAGATCACCAACAATTCCAATATTTTTTCCATCAATCTTGCCTAGCTCTTTTTTTATTGTATACAAATCCTGAATCGCTTGTGTAGGATGTTCTTCAGTTCCACTACCTGCATTGATAATAGGTTTTGAAGATACCTCTGCTGCAAATTTACTGGAGCCGTCTAGAGAATGACGTAAAACAATTGCATCAGTATATCCAGACATTATTCTTACAGTGTCAGCTAGACTTTCACCCTTTTGAACAGAAGAAGATGTTGCATCAGCAATTCCAAATGAGGTACCACCAAGTAGAGCCATTGCTGATTGAAAACTAAGTCTAGTTCTAGTACTTGGTTCAAAGAATAGATAACCTAGAGTTTTCCCTCTAGCTATTTCACGTCTCTCTTCTGCCTTCATTTCGATAATTTCGTTTGTTTTAGAGTAGATTTCTTCTAGATTATCCTTTGATAAATCACGTATAGATATGATATCATTTTGGGAAAAATTCTTCATTCTTTGAATCATATATAGTGGCAGATATACAAACTATTCTATGGAACAATCTGATCTGTTAGTCAGGCGTATTAAAGACGGAACAGTAATTGATCATATTAACGAAGGAAAGGGCCTCAATGTTTTAGAAGCACTAGAAATTGATGGCAGTAGTGGAAACGTCATTACCATCGCTTTGAATATGCCTAGCGGTAAATTAAAGAAAAAAGACATGATAAAGGTAGAAGGTAGGTTTCTAGAAGGGGATGATACAAACAGGTTAGCAGTGATTGCCCCATCATCTACGGTGAATATAATCAAAGATTACAAACTTGTAGAAAAAAGAAGAGTTTCACTACCAAATCAGATTGAAGATATTTTTCGATGCTCAAACCCAGACTGCATTACAAACAGTCAAGAGCACATAGAGTCCATAATGGAAGTCATTGACAAGGATAATCTTGTTCTAAAGTGTAGATATTGTGGACGGATTTTAGATGTAAATGATCTAGTAATCCAAAAGAAAAATTAAAAAATTTTAAAAAAATTATTTTTGATTATTGTCCTAAGATAATGAACATCATGACGATACCGTAGATAGCAATTGATTCTACCATTCCGATGAAGATGAACACTTTAGATTGTAATGCTGGGTTTTCAGTAATTACTGCTAAACCTGCAGAACCGACATAACCTAAACCAATTCCTGCACCCATTGCTGCAAGACCAAATGCAAGACCTGCACCGATTAGTTTTGAACCGTCACCACTACCAGAAGAAGCGTCTTCTTCAGCAGCATGTGCAACGCCGGTTAGTCCTGTAAATGAAACTGCGATGACTGCAAGTAAGAATATTGAGAGTGGTCTCATTTTCAATTTTTGAATTTTAGTGACCATATTTAAACCAACACCCAATTTTATTAGATCTTATCCAAAGTTTTCTTTTTTGCGGATTGAAGTTTATCTTTGATCGATTTTGAAGAAGTCTCATACTCACTGTCTAAAGTTTTCTTAGAATTTTCAAGTAATCTTTTAATTTCATCTTTTGCCATTTTACTGTCTTTTCTCCATGGAAGCTTTCACTTTTTTTAACCTTGCGAATTCCTCTCTTTCTCTTTCTTCAAGGGTAGCAAGAATAAAGCGAACTCTTTGTTTGTATTGAGGAATAATCACATTTTCTAATGCATTTAGAAGTTTTTGTGTCTTTTCAAGTGCTTTTGCAAGACTAAAGATAGAGTTTTCATACTCAGCAGCCTTACAGATTTTTGGAAGTAAATCTTTGATTAGTTTTGCACCACGATCAATTGATGCATTAGTATCTGCAAATCCATATGGAATTGATTTTGTGTCTTTTTCAGTAACGCTCAGGACAGGTATGGTTACGTCTACTACACGTTTTACATCTGATTCTACCTCCATTACAGCAGGTGTGGATTGTGCTACAGAATCGACTGTTCCTACACCTAGAGATAGATATGATTCGTTAACTGATTGGTAGATATCTTGTAAAGGTTCCCAGATTCCACCTCTGGTTTTTTGTGCTTCGGCAATCATCTCTTCAATATTTTTTAGTAAAACTTTACGTTTATCATCTAAAATTTTCTGTACCATAGTTGCAACTTGGCTAGAACGTTTGTACTTGAATAGCTCAATCTTTGTTGCTGTTACGTTTTGCCCAAATGACATTAGAATTATTCCTTATAGTATTGGTCTACGTATTTGTCTTTGACTTTGGTTAATTCATTCTTTGGAAGTTTTGAGACACAATTCCATTGTAGTCCCAGAGTTTCCTCAATTGTTCTGTTTTCATCTATTGCTTGTGTCAAGAATTTCTTTTCAAATTCATCACCAAAGTTCATGTAATTAAGATCAACTGGTGTAAGTCCTGCTTTTCCTACAATTCCTGCTAGTGCTCTAACTTCTTGAGCACGAGAATATGCATCATAATTTTGATTTGAAATTTCTTGATGATCAGCACGTGTACTTCCTTCACCAATTCCGTCTTTCATGATTCTACTAAGACTCATCAAGATGTTGATTGGAGGATAAACACCTTGTCTAAACAAATCTCTTCCAAGTACCAATTGTCCTTCAGTAATGTAACCGGTAAGGTCTGGAATTGGGTGAGTAATATCATCAGATGGCATTGTTAAGATAGGTACTTGTGTAACACTTCCTTTTTTGCCTCTTAATCTTCCTGCTCTTTCATAAATTGTTGAAAGGTCAGTGTAAAGATATCCAGGATAGCCTTTTCTTCCAGGTACTTCTTCTCTTGCTGCACTGATTTCACGAAGTGCTTCAGCATAGTTTGTCATATCAGTAAGAATAACGAGTACGTGCATTCCTAAATCATATGCAAGATATTCTGCAACAGTTAAGGCTACTCTAGGCGTGATAATTCTCTCAATTGCAGGATCGTCTGCAAGATTCAAAAATAGTACACTTCTTTTTAGTGCACCAGATTCTTCTAAACTTCTTTTGAAATATTCTGCTTCACTGTATTGCACACCAATTGCTGCAAATACTACAGCAAAACTATCATCTGTTCCAATGATTGCTGCTTGACGTGCAATTTGTGCTGCTAAGATGTTGTGTGACATACCAGAGCCAGAAAATATTGGAAGTTTTTGTCCTCTTACAAGAGTAAGCATTCCATCAATAACAGAAACTCCAGTTTGAATGAAATCTTTTGGATATTCTCTTTGTTCTGGATTCATTGGTGCGCCGTTAATATCTAAAAATGATTCTGCAACTGGTTCAGGTAAACCGTCTTTTGCTCTTCCTAAACCATCAAAAACTCTTCCAAGTACTTGGTCTGATACAGGCATTTCCATAACTTTTCCAACAAATTTTGCATTTGTTCCAGATACAGAAAGACCTGTTGTTCCTTCAAAGACTTGAACAACTGCTTTGCCGTTTCCAACCTCTAAGACTTTACCTAGACGTCTTTCACCTTCAGTTGTTTCAATTTCTACAAGCTCGTCAAATGCTGCATTGTCTACACCATCAACAATTACAAGTGGTCCTTTAATCTCAGCAATCTTGCTGTATTGAACTCCGCCTTGATTACTCAATTTTGAACTTTAACTCCTGTAATACTTTTGAATTGTTCTGCCATATCAGTTTCGATTTTATCTAATTTTGGCATCTCGTCGTCTTTAACATCCATTCTTGCTTTGAGTAATAGTGAGATTACATCCATAGAACGAATGTCAGCTAGTGATGCACCATCTTTGAGTGCTTGTTGACCTTTGTTGTAAAAGTCAACTTGTAATTTCATTAATTTGAATTGTTTTTCAGGGCTACAATATGTGTCAACATCATCAAATGAGTTTTGTTGTAATATTCCAATCTTAATCATTCTTGCAACTTCTAGGATTAATTTTTCTTCATCAGGAAGTGCTTCAGGTCCTAGTAGTTTTACAATTTCTTTTAGTGTATCTTCTCTCTGTAAGATTCCGTATGTTTCACTTCTAAGGCTTAGCCAGTCTTGACTAATGTTTTCAGACCACCATTTTGCGATATCTGCAAGGTAGCCAGAATAGGAGTTCATCCAGTTGATTGATGGATAATGTCGTGAATATGCTAAACTTGCATCTAAAGCCCAGAAAGTTTTGATAAATCTCATTGTATGTGTTGTAACAGGTTCTGTAAAGTCACCACCAGATGGAGATACTGCACCTACTAGAGATACAGAGCCGTCTCTTTCAGGAGAACCTTTTGCTCGAACACGTCCTGCTCTTTCATAAAATTCTGCTAATCTTGATGCTAGATATGATGGATAACCTTCTTCTGCAGGCATCTCTTCTAATCTTCCGGACATTTCACGAAGTGCTTCAGCCCATCTACTTGTAGAATCTGCAACAAGTACAACGTCATAACCCATGTCACGATAATATTCTGCAATTGTTACACCAGTGTAGATACTTGCTTCTCTTGCTGCTACAGGCATGTTACTTGTATTTGCAACAAGTACAGTTCTGTCCATGAGTGGTTTTCCTGTTCTTGGATCTTTTAATTCTGGGAACTCGACAAGTACCTCAGTCATTTCGTTACCTCTTTCACCACATCCAATGTAGACTACAACTTGAGAGTCAGCCCATTTTGCAATTTGATGTAGTGTTACAGTTTTACCAGTACCGAATGCACCTGGAATTGAACCAGTACCACCTTTTGCTAATGGGAAAAATGTGTCAATAACTCTTTGACCAGTAAGTAATGGTACAGTTGGATCGTATCTTTTGAGATATGGTCTTGGTTGTCTAACAGGCCATTTGTGATACATTTTCAATGGGAATGATTGACCATCTTTTTCAACAGTTGCAATTTCAGTTTCTAATGCATAGTCACCTTCTGCAACAATGTTTGTGATTTTTCCACCTTTGTGATCTGGTGGGACTAGAATTTTATGTTCAATTAATGATGTTTCTGGAACAGTTCCAATGATGTTTCCTGCCTCTACTTCATCACCAACTGCTACAGATGGTGAGAAATGATATTGTTTTTCCATATCAACAGGAGTGGTAGTAATACCTCTTCCAATAAATGAGCCTGATTTTGCAGCCAAATCCTTTAGCGGTCTTTGAATTCCGTCATAAATTTGACCAATAATTCCCGGTCCTAGTAATACACTAAGAGGGTTACCAGTACCAACTACAGGTTCGCCTGGTTTAAGACCAGAGGTTGATTCGTAAACTTGAATGAATGCTACGTCTCCAGTAAGACGAATAACTTCACCGATTAATTTTGATTCTCCGACAGATACAGTTTCATACATTTTTGCATCGGCCATACCATCAGCTTTGACGGCAGGTCCACTAATCCAAACAATTTTTCCTTGTGCTACCATATCAATTACCTAGGTTAAATTGAGCTGCGATGTCTTTTCTAATTAAAGGTTTCAATAATTCAATTCTTGCATCTATGGTATTATCAAAGCTCATTGATCCATCTTTGGATGTAACTTTTACTCCACCCATACAATCAATTAGATCGCTTGAGAGTTCTGCGCCAGACATACTTGATACAGCAGATTGAACTAAATCTTTGTCTTTAGAATTTGTGTAAACTATAACATCACTAGTGTTTAGTGCCGAAGTTGCTTCGGTTAGTAATTTTGTAATTAAACTAGAATATTCAGAATTTCTTTCCATATTTGCGATTTTTTCTTTTGCTTTTTCTAAGACTTTTTCAGCAGATTCTTGTACAACTAGAAGAGACTTGTTTCTGGCCTCTAGATCGGCACTTCCAACTATCTGTTTTTCAATTTTATCTGCTTCTTTTTTTCCATCAGCAATTATTTTTTCATATTCCTCTTCTAGCATAGGTAAGGAATCAGAGAGTGTTTTTTGTGCATCTGCAAGAGAATTTTTCAGACTTTGTGAAAATTCCGCAGAATTTCGGTCTAAAACCTGATCGATTGTAGATTCTAATGCGGAATTAGATGACAATGAATGCCGTTTTAAAGAATGGGATTTTAATGTTGGGGTTTTGGAAAGATATTAAACACACACGTTTCACATCTGGATATCTTGGTAGTGGCAGATCTAAAAATTGGGACAGTTATTTTGCCCAGATCCGAAACACCGGAGATCGTTTCTAGATTAACAGAATTTGAATGGTTTCATAAAATAGACTCTACATCTGAGACTGTAACTCCTGAAGTTGATGATATCTTACTAAAAGCCCAACAGACATTTCAGGAAATTGACGAAGTCATCAAAGGACTAGAAATTCCTAGAGAGGTAGGAATGCTTGAGATTTTGTTCAAGGGAACTGTATTCAAAAAACAGAATCAAGAATTAGACGAATTAGAAAAGATGGTTGATGAGATTGCAAAAAAGGCACCTGGAATAATCGACGCCCCTGCAAAATTACTCAAACAGCAAGAAGAGTACAAAAAAGAAATTTCAGATTATACGACACTAAAAGAGACTTTAGAGGTAGTAAAGAAACTCAATATCGATCTTACAGGATTTGGACTAATGAAGCAATTTTACACAAACTTGTTCATTGTTCAAACAAAAGATATTGATGAAATTAAAAAAACATTAGACGATGCTACATTCAATCAATATCCTCTAAATACAAAAGAAGAATCTGCATTGATGATTATTGCAGATGTTGCAAACTTGGAGAAAATTCTCAAAGTCATGCGCAGTTTTAATGCAAATCCATTTTCTATTCCAGAAAATGTGGAACAAGTTCCAACAAAAGCATATGCAACTGCTGAATTAAAAATAAAAGAGTTTGAAGAAAAACACAAGAAAGTAACAAAAGAAATTGCAAAAATGATAGCAAAGATTAGACAAGACATACTAACCTTACATGAAAGAGCTTCAGTTGCAAAAGATGTTTTAGAGCTATTAAGAAAACCTGGTGGAACCAAAAACTTTGCAGTAGTTCAAGGATATATTCCTAAAAAAATGGAGAAAAAATTCAAAGAGACTACAGGTAAATGGATGTCAGTTGTTGAAGATGTATCAGATCCTGAACTATCTAAAAAGAGACCTACTCTATTTGATAACAAAATTTTTGTTAGAACATTCGAGGTAATTACACAAAGTCAGGGAATTCCAAAGAAAGGAGAAGCAGATCCAACACCAATGATTGCATTGATGTGGCCAATCTTCTATGGATTGATGTTTGCAGATGTAGGTCACGGATTATTACTAATGGGATTAGGATTAGTTTTCAAACTAAAAGGACAAGGAAATCTTTCAAGATGGGGAATGCTAATTGCAATTTCCGGTGCCGCTGCTGCAATAGCGGGAGTGGGAACTGGAGAAGCGTTTGGATTCCATATAAACTACTTCGATCCATGGAAAGGATTGTTAGAAGAGGGCGGCGCATTGCACTCTGTTTCATGGCTAGTTGGAGTGATTAGTGTAGCAGAACTAAACTTTGAACAAGTAATTATGATTCTAAAAGTTTCATTATTTTTGGGAATAATTCACATCGTTTGGGCATTTATTTTACACATCAGAAAACTTGCAAAAGATGGTCACAAAACAACAATGTTTACAGAAGCAATTCCTAATGTTACACTTTACGGCGGCATTGTAGTAATCATGATGTGTGCAATCGGTTCAGGTTATGATGTAATGAACATGTATTCAAAAATACACACAGAACCAGTTCCATGGGTTACAGTTTTCCTAGGTGATTGGGCTCAAGTTTGGATTATTACTAGAATTGCAGGAATTATTGTAATTGCATCAATTGTAGTAATGATGATTGGAGGACTAAAACATATCAAGGCACATCCAGAAGAAGGTGGAAGTCCCGCAAATGTCTTCATGGAAGTTTTACTTGGAAAAAGTGTAGAATGTCTTGCACATACAATTAGTTATGCTAGACTTGGAATTATGTTGCTTGTGCATGCGGCGCTATTATTGACAGTTAACAATTCTTATGCATCACTAGGCGGTATGGAATCACCAGGTGCACTAGCACTACTCATTGGTGGAAACATCGGAATTATGATGATTGAAGGATTAATCGTATACATCCAGTCACTAAGACTTCACTTGTACGAATTTTTCACAAAATGGTATGATGGTGGAGCACAACCATTCAAACAAGTTGTTCCAGAAATGTTCTACAATCAATTCAAGTGGAACAAAAAATAACCAGTATATTATAGATATTGAATAAATTACGAAGAAACCAAATCATAGTAGGAATTGTTAGCATTGTGATAATAGTTGGAGTTCTTGTAAACATGGAGATTGACGAACAAAACAGACTTGATAAAATTGGAGAATGTAGGGCAATCATTAGTGAGCATTTGGATAATCCTTGTGTTGACAATGATCAATGTGAGAAAAGACAAGAGGCTGAAGAACAAAAATGCTTCAATGAATTTGATGAACTGACACATAATGAAAAGAAGTATGATAACATGAAGATCGTGGCACGTTCTCCATGACCTTGAATTTTGCAGAATAATACAGAATGTTAATCTGAAATAAGTCTAAATCAACACTATTCATTTGTAAAATAATTTATTTTTTTTGAATCCTTTGTTTGCGTTCTTTGAGTTTGTCTCCTAATTCCTTTATCTCATTACGTAATTCTTCATAATTTTCTCCTAAGATGTCAATCTTGGATGGTTCTATCATCAGTACTTTTTGGAGTTCATTCATTTCTTTTTGTTTCTTGACGATTAATTCATCTATTTTTACTATCTCTTGTTTTGTCTTTTCAATATCATTTTCAGACATATCTAGTCTTGAATAGATTAATTAAAAATCGTATGCTATTTTTCTATAGGAAGATTCAAGTCATTTCCCCATTCGCCCCAAGAGCCCAAATACACTTTGATGTTTTTGAATCCAATCTTTTTCAAAGAGAGATAGCTGTTTGCAGCACGATATGCACCTTGACAATATGTAACAATTTCAGTCTCCTTGTCTATTTGATATAGAGACTCTAATTCTTCATCAGACTTTAGTTTTCCAGAATCATCAAGATTGTTATTCCAATCTATGTTTTTTGCAGTAGGAATGTGGCCACCACGTGCTGCTCTAGGAGTAGTTCCATCAAATTCTTCAGGTGAACGAGCATCAATTATTGTAACTTTGCCAATATTTTCATTTAATTCCTCAAATCCAATTATGATTGAAGGGTCAATTGGCGTGGTAAGTCTAGAAGGTTTGTAAATAGTAGATTCAGTTTCAGTCGGTTGATTTTCCCCAGTCCAGTTTGATAAACCACCATCTAACATTTGAACATCTGGATGTGAGAAATATAGACACATCCACACTCCTCTAGCTGCAAGCATTCCAGTGGTATTATCATAGAAAATTATTTTTTTATTTTCATCGACTCCAGCATATGATAGAATTTTTCTCATATGTTCTCCAAAACTTATCAATCCTTTTTCAGATGTATCAGCCCAATGAAATGAAAATAGATCCAAACTTACAGCACCAGGAATGTGTGATTTAGAATAATCCTTGTAAGAGCGGGCATCTATTATGAGAACAGAATCATCTTTGTAGATTTTTGCCAAATCCATAGTTGAGATAAACATAAACTAACTTTTCGCAAGTGGAATAAAAATTAGTTTAGCATCCGCTGCTTGGAAAATCTAAAAAAAGAAAAAAAGAAAATTGGTTTTTTTCTATTCGTTTACGTATGCTCTTTCACCGTTCTGTGAGAGGTCGAGTCCGATTTCCTCCTCTTTTGGAGTGACTCTGATTCCTCCAGGCCATACTGCATCCATAACCTTGAAGATTACAATGGAGACACCAAATGCATATGCAATTGACATTCCTGCAGCAACTATTGAAATTGCTTGTTGTTCGTAACCTTCTGGTGTGCCGGTCCATGCGCCAATACCATCGCCTGTGTCCCAGATGTGTGGACTAGCTAGTGTACCTGTTAAGATAGCACCTGTTAAACCACCCATACCGTGAACTCCCCAAACATCGAGGGCATCGTCCCACTTTCGAGCGTTCTTGAATGCAACACATCCATAACAAACTGTACCTGCAGCAATACCGATAATTATTGCAGCCATTGGTCCAACCCAACCAGATGCTGGTGTGATTGCGACTAAGCCTGCGACGGCTCCTGTTGCGGCACCTACTATGCTAGGTTTGCCGGTGTGTGCCCATGACATCAACACCCACGTTACTGTCGCCATACCGGTGGCAGTGTTTGTGACTGTCCATGCGCTTACAGTGATTCCATCTACCATTACTTCACTTCCAGCGTTAAAGCCGAACCATCCGAACCATAGAATAGATGCACCTAGAACTACCATTGGTACATTGTGTGGTTCCATTGGAACTTTGCCGTAACCTAATCTTCTTCCGAGGATTAAGGCTCCTGCAAGTGCTGTAAATCCTGATGAAATGTGAACCACAGTTCCGCCAGCGAAGTCAAGTGCATATGATGGTGATAAGTCAGGGTTGAAGTCTAAGCTTCCTCCGCCGATGTAACCACCGCCCCATACCCAATGACAAATTGGGTCATAGACGAATGTTCCCCATAAGAGAACAAAGACTACAATTGCACTGAATTTCATACGGTCAACTAAACCACCAACAATGAGTGCTGGTGTGATGATTGCGAAAGTTGCTTGGAACATAGCAAATAGTTGGTGAGGAACAGTTCCTGGCCAAGTATCACTACATACATCTCCTTCCTTCATCGTTTGCATTTGGTAATAGTGTGCCCAAGTATCTTCACATGGACTTGGAGCACCTAACGGTGCCCAGTGTGAAACTTGGTTGAAGCCAACATAATCAAGGTTGCCCATGAACATGTTTGCATCGTTGTCTATTCCGCCGAATGCAAGTGAATAACCCCACAATACCCATTGTACACTCATGAGACCCATGATTACAAAGACCATGCCAATTGTATTGACTGCGTTCTTTGATCGTGCTAATCCTCCGTAGAAGAATGCTACACCTGGAGTCATGAAAAGTACTAGAGAGCTTGCGGTTAGCATCCAAGCCATGTCACCTGTATCTACATAACAGTACATGTCTGGGACGCCGTCATCATCAGTGTCATACCAACATTCGTTTGGGTTACCGGTATAGATACCAGCACCTCCATCGGGATCACCGACTACATAGCCGTCCATACCATCAGAGGTTTGTTGGGCATATGCTGTTGATAGAGCACCTGTTGCCGTCATAGCGACTGCGGCCATAAGTATTAGAGCATACTTATGGTTTCGAGATTTCATTGATCAAATCCGCTGGATGAATGTATATAACAATTAAGATGTAAAATCTGTACCTAATGTAAATTATTATATTCTAGCATATTGTGATAGTAACATAAAATGAGTAAATTATGTTACTTAATGAGGCAAAAAGGGGTATGAAATCAGAAAAATCACGATTAGCAATTTTTGATACATTCAAAACCAAAACTCAACAGATTACTGGAGAAGCATCAAGACAAAGAGCAATCATACATCACTTGTCAAACTCGACGAATTCCGCATCAAAGACAAGAACTGCCATATCACAAAGCATTGCAGAGAAAAATAAGATTTTGTGGAAGAATATCTATTCAGGAATATTCAGAGATTTGGATGAAATTTTAATTCCATTAGGAATAGTTGAAGAAGAAGGTAGACTTCCTCTGAAAAGAGGACCTAAAGCATTGCAACAAAACGGAATGCCGTTTTACCATCTAACAAAAAAGGGAATGATTGTCTCATTAGCGATTGACAGCATGTCAGAAAAGAAGAAGATTCTCAAAGGAATAGTAAATCAGGCAGATGAACATGAAAAACAAGCATTTGAGATTATGCAAAAATTAGTTAAGATTGCACCTCATTTTGGATTTTCAATTTTTGAAAGATATGTCAAGGCATATTGTGAAAACAAGATTGACGATCTGCTTCCATTTACAGTAGAAAATGTGAGTAAATCAGCAGATAATTCAGCCCAACTCCAAATGGAGCTATTAGAAGGATTTTCTAAGCTTTCAAAGTCAGATCGGGATCAGACTATTGATTTTCTGAAGAAGATTGACTGAGTTAACAAACATTTAAAATCAGTTCGGCGTGAGAAAAGCTAAATGGGCTCTGGAGGTTCTCAGAAAATTTTCGTTACTGTAAAATCTTATAGTAAGAGGGGTCAATTACTAAAAAGACCAGATCTCCAAACTTTAGCCGAATCTCGCGATTTAGACGAATTAGTTACCAGAATCAAAAATACAAAATATATCGATGCTGTTAACTCTGTGTCAAAACCATATACAGCCGAAAAGTTGGAAATGGCACTCAAGACATATCTTGCAAATCAACAATACAAGATTGCAAAGGCTTCTGGAAACGCAAAAATTCTAGATGCATTTTTCCAGAAATTTATTATTTCAAATCTAAAACTAATCCTAAAAGGAAAAATTCTTGAAAAATCTCAAGATGAAATTTCAACTTACTTTAACATGGAAGCTGAAGAATTGACAAAACAAAGAGATACTGTTGTGAAAGCACTAGTCTCAAAAGATTTGGAAGAGGCAGTATCATCATTAGCCTCATCACCATTTAATTCAGAAATTCAAAAAGCAGTTGAACTATACAATGAAACTAAAAACATTCAGGCATTTGATATCTACTTTGATAAGATGTATTATCAAAATGTATCAAAATCATTACGTAGTGAAAATGATCAGGACATATCTCATGTGTTTGGAATGGAAATTGACTTTTTCAATATCATGACCGTTGTTAGAGGAAAATTCTGGGGACTGGATGATGAAAGAATTCAGGATTTGAGCTGTGCTGCAACTCTAAACATTCCAAATCAAGTAATGGATAGAATGAGAGCAGCTGAAAGTGTCAAAGATGCATTAGATGAATTAGCATCAACAAAATACAAAGACTTGGTACCAGAAACAGAAGATGATGTTGAAGCAATTGCCGAATTTGAACATGCATTTGAGATGGGATATTACAAAGCAATTAACGGAGCATTTTCAAAGATGTTTAACTTTGCAACAGTTATAGGAATTTCAAAATTAATTGGATATGAGGTCAGAAACATTGGCTCAATTGCATTTGGCGTTGAACAAAAAATTCCAGTTGAAACTACAATGTCAAAATTAATCATTAAAGAAGCTGAATAGAAATGAATCTAAGAGTAATTCCAAATAACAAACTGTATTATGTAATCAAGGAACGAGCTCAACCAGAAATCAAAAGAGTAATGAGTCCATACAAGGACAAGAAAATTGATTTTCTTGCATTAGGATTTTGGGTGAGTTCAATTGTGGCTGCAATTTTGGCAGTTCCTGCAATAGGAGTTTTTGTGTATTTTTACGCAGTTTTTGACAATATTCTGGTTGGCGGTGTGCTTGCATTTGTTGTTCATTTTGTGCTGTTAATGAAATCAGATAAGATTTCGAATTTTCTGACAAATCTGATAGATGATAAAGAGAAAAAAGCAGACACACATGGATTCATGTCAAGTGACTTTTTCACATTTGAGACAGATGAGGAAAACGTGATGGTGTTGAGTATTAACGAAGATGGAAAGGAGAAAAAAGATGTTCATAGCTACATGCTTGAGCATCAAGTATTCCATGTAGCCTTGGACAAATATTCAAAAAGTACTCCGAAACTAACCTATTAGCTACGATTTCATACTATCCAAGAAGTCTTTTCCTGCACCAAAGAAGTTAATGGTTTTTCCAGCCTTCCTGTTTGTGTAACATCTTTCAAAATATTGACAATCTGTACATTCAACAGATGTCTCTAGGATTGGAGTCTTTTTCTCTTTTAGTAAATCGTTTAGGACACGAACTCTTCTGATAGTTTCTTCGAACATTTTCTTATGTTTTGTAACTGAAAATGATATCTCATCACCTTTGCCGTTTATGTAAATTATAACTCCATCAACCTTATCGTATGCGTACATACATGCGTTAATGTACAACAAATCTTTTGCATTTGGACTCTCTGGAAAGTCTCCTGTTGATCTGAAAACCATCACTAAATCATCTACAATTAGGTCTGCTTGGGCTTGTAGGCTAATGTCTTCTAAGGAGAAATCCTTAGGCTGTGCTCCATAATCTAACTGTCTGAACATGCCTCCTATTAGATCTGAAAAACTTGTTCTATCTTTTTCAATTTCGTCTGTTCTATCATAAAATGCTCTTCTGAGACATCCTGTCACTTCACTGGCATGAATTTTTGTTATATCGTCTTTTTTGAATCTGTATTCCAGTTCCCTTCCGACTGATTCAACTGAATTTTGAATAACCGACCTATAGTCGCGATCTCCCATCATTGTAGATCATTTGCAAATCATCAGTGTTTTAAAGGTGTCCATAATGGTGCGCACAAATTCGAGCTGGAAGATCTATAAAAATAAGAAAAAGAAAAGAAAATTCTTTTTTGGTTTTAGTTTATTCGCCTGGTTCTTCTGGGTGGCCTTTGCCTCTAAGTGCAAATGTAACTACTGCTAATGCGATTGCTACGCCAATTGCTGAACCGAATGCGGCCATATCTGCTTCTGCCATGGTAAAAATCGACTAGAAATAGAATATAACATGTTGTATCATAATTTTGAAAAATTGTGATACTATTACCTAGTAAATTCGAATGTGATCTCGTTTTCTCCGCCTGCAGTCATCGAACTGAGGTTGTAGTATGCCTCACCTGAAACACGCCACTGCGGGGTATCATTCTCTAGTGCTTTCCAAAGCTCAGGGATATTGCCATCATTTTTGATGGTAAAATCATCTTTGATAATTGATGGTCTGTCACTCAGAATTGTAAAGTAATTGGAAGCAGAAACTAATCCACCAGGAGCGGCTCTGTCACCAATTGATTTTGTACCAATCTTCATTCCATCCTCATACACATTATAACGAATCATTTCTAAAATTACAGATTTGTAATTTGGATTTGTGACCTTGAATGCTATTTCTACATATGCGGTTCTCTCATCAACATCTTTGATTATAATCTCATCCAGATCAATTACTAATGGCTCAATTACAGTGCCACTTGAACTACCCAAACGTGCCTCACCAGAGGTATCATCAATGACGGAGGTTCCAGAATATGCAATTATCAGGATCACTACGGCAAAAGCGCCAACAACTCCGATTACAGGTATTCTGGGATTCAATAAAAATTTCTTATTTTTTCTTCATAAAAAGGAATCTAAAATATAGCACTAGTGCTGAAGGAAATTATGCAGTATTTTCAAGCGGTTCAGGAAGGCAAAAAACGGGCAAATGAAGCCCAGATGAAACTGTTCGATATTGCAGGATTTGCCATGCTAACACTCACTACAAAGAAGAAAGATGGAAAATTCATTCCTATAGGAGCGGAGAACTATTGTGCCGCAATACATCGACCTGAAGGCTATCTGGTAATTCTAGTTGATGCAGAGGGATATACAAAAGCACAAACAAAGGATTTGGAAAAAGAAGAGGCAGGACAAATTTATTCCAAAGTTGCAGAATCGGGAATTGAAGAATTTCCAGGAAATCAGATTACAATTTGGACCGAGACATTTGATACAATTCAATCAGAATTCAAATAAAAAATCAGACGGTAACTTCTTTGAATTCATTCAGATGCTTGATATCAATAAAATCAATATCACATTTTGCCTGCTCTTTGTATGAAGCGTCTAATTCGATTAATTGAGATAAAACTTGCAATCCTTCCTTGAGTTTTCCTGATTTGATTAACGATGATGCCATATTGTACATTCCAGTTTTACTGTCAGGTTTTATCTTCAAAACTATATCAAAACATTCTATGGCTGGAGCATACTGCTCAATTTTGTGAAAACATAATCCTTTGTTCAGTAATGACAAGATGTCTTCTTTTTCTTGTGAGAGAACACCATCATAACAAATGATGGCATCTTCATATTTTCCAAATTTTCCAAATATGTTACCTTTTTTGAATAACGCCTGAAGATTGGTTGGATCTTGTTCAAGAACCTTTTCATAAAATGCTAGTGCGTCTTTTGGATTACCCAAATTTAGTGCGGTTTGTCCACTTTTTAGTAATGATTCTATTTCAGACATGAATTATGCGATTATTTTTTTCCTAAGATGATTTCGGTTCCAGCTGCTCCACCCTTGATTGCCTTTTCAAGAGTTTTGATATCAGATTTTATCACTCTGGTTCTAATTTTTGAGCGTTCTATAATTTTGAGTGCAACTATATCCATCAGATCATAACCGCCGGCTACGGAATCTTCATGAATTAGAAGTTTTTTGAGGCTTTTCATCTCGATTGTTTTGAAGAGTTTTGCTTTTTTGTTTTTGTTAGGATCAGAGTCGTAAATTCCAGATACATCTGTTGCATTAAGGAACTGTTCGGCATTTACTTTTTCAGCAATTAATGCAGCAGTTCCATTTGTTGATTGACCTGGATGTAATCCACCAGCAATTACAATTAATCCGCTATCTACTGCATGTTTTGCTTCTCGCAAAGTGGTTGGGGGATGTGGGTAAGCCTTGTCTTTTAGTGCATAGATGAGTAATTTTGCATTTAATCTTGATATCTCAATTCCAAGCTCATCCAAAGTGGATTCATCAGCACCAGATGAGCGTGCATGTGTAATGTAGTGTCTTGCAATTTTTCCACCGCCAGCAACTATGATTGGCTGGTATGTCTTGCTAATTTTTACAAGAAATCTAGCATAATCTTTGAGGAGTTTTACATTCTCCATTGCGAAGACTTTGCCTGAAAATTTGATTACAATTTTTTTCTTCATTTTTACAGTTCACCAAGAATTGATTTTGCAGCAATTTCAACTTTGTTTCTATTCTTTTGTTGAGTATATGCTCTAAGAATATTCATTTTTCCAGACATTGTAGATACAAGAGGGATTTTAGATATCGGGATTATCTGCGGAGTGATTTTGCCTCCCTCTTTTTTGATTAGGATTATCGAGCTTGATTCTTTTTTGGATGGAGCAAGAGGCATAGAATGAGTAGTGGTGGTATCTATGAAAATTTGATTTTCTGCTAGTTTTGATTTTTTAGCAATATCTGCTCGAAATTGTTTTAGTGTATTTTTTCCAAATGTCTTTTTGCCAGAAATTGTTTTTTCAAATACACATTTGAAGAGTTTTCTATCTTGATAGTCATTGGCAATTTTTTTGGCTGCCTTTAATTCAGAATTAGTTTCTGGAAGAGATGTTAATTTTTCTAAAATGGTATCATCTGTTTGTTTTACATACTCTTGAGCATTCATTGAACTCAATCCGAGATGATCATCAGCCAAACTCATTGCCTCTAACAACATTACCTCTCCTGCACGCACAGTTTTGTGAAAATATACAGCCTTGAACATCTGAAAGCGAGAAATCATCATTGTCTCAAAGTTTACCAAAGCAGAACTTTGGAGTGCCAACTTGTTTTTGTAAACCTCAAAGGAGTTTGTTATTCGATTATGATCAATTTTTGCATGCTCAGCACCTGTGAAATAACCATCTCTTAGCAGATAATCCATCATATCAGCAGAAAGCGCACCAGAGATGATTTCATTTTCAAACTGTTTACTTCCCTCTCCAACTGCAAGACGATTAATTTTTTTCTTATCAGTAGTTTTAGAGATGATATCACCAATTTCAGATTTTAAGATAATTTCTTTTCCAATCTGTTCATGTGTTATGCGCTTTTTTTTCTGTAACACTTCTTCAAATAGATGTGAAAATGGTCCATGACCAATGTCATGTAGTAACGCTGCTAATCTAATATCATCAATGTCTGTTCCAGGCATTTGTTTTTTTGATGCAAGTGAAGTTCCTGCCATTCCGGCAATATGCATCACACCAAGTGAATGCTCAAATCTTGTATGTTGTGCACCAGGATATGTCAAGTGCGCACCAGACAATTGTTTGATTCGTCTCAATCTTTGAAAGACAGATGTATCAATAATTTTTTGTTCAGTACTGTTCAGTCTAATAAAATCATGAATTGGATCTGTAATTTCTAGAAATTGGTTTTTCATAGCCTCATCTTTTTTGTTACAACCTTCATTACGTCACTATGAACATCATTTTTTGATTGAGAGGCATTGACAATTTTCCACCCTTTCTTTTTTGCCAATTTTCGATATCCTTGAGAAATTTTGTTTGAAAATTCCTTATTTTTCTCAAATTTATCACGATTTTGTTTTTTTCTTGCAAATGATTCCTTTTGAGGCACATCTAAAACAATGACAAGGTCTGATTTTGGTAATCCTTCATCTAACTTCTCTAGCCAGTCTAGTTTGAGGCCGTTTGTTATTCCATATACCAAATTAGATTCTCTATATCGATTCATTATAACAACAGAATTTTTCTCATGAGCTTTTATGACGTCATTAGCTCGTTCCCATCTGTTTGCAGCTAAAAGACAATGGATTACCTGTGCTGGATACTTTCTCTTTCCATGTAGATATCTATCAATTTCTTTTCCGATAGGAGTTGTATAATCAGGAAACGAGAATAACTTTACCTTTAGTTTTGCAGAACGAAGTTTTCGTTGCAGCATAGCAGACTGGGTCTTTTTTCCAGCTTGGTCACCGCCTTCAAATGTTATAATCAATGTATAGACGAATGTTTCTTGGAATTAAAATCTTGGGCAGGATTAAGAATAATTTTTTCTGCCTACTTTGAGTTTATCTAGACGTGTAGTTTCTTCATCATTTACAGTATCCTCAACTTCATCTTTGATTTCTTTTGATTTCTTTGATTTAGAAGATGCCATTTTGCTCATTACACAATTACCACTATTACAATATTAACACTAGCGATCGTTCTCTATACAGATAACATAGGATTATTTCTTCCTAAATAGAGCAGAAATTCCAATTATTACGCCAGATGCGATCATTCCTAGCACTCCAACGGTTTCATTTGATTGGAACATAAATGCAGAACCAAGAAAGACCGCTGCTGCAAAAATACTTCCAGCCAACATTGCATTGTTCTTTTTGCCAGATTGTTGCTGCATTAGTTTTGTGTCTTCCATGAATTTTTTTATCTCAGGTGCAATCGTTAATGTATCTTCAATTGTTTTTGCAAAACGTGAAAATGATCTTTTAATCTCTTCAACGTATGCATCTTTGATTAAAGACTCTTCTTCTAAAATTTGTCCTAACACCTTGATGAACTTGAAGTCTACCTTGTGTGTATGGTATATGCCTTCAATAATCGTAGACATTCTCAAGTATAGAGCTAAATGTTTTGGTAACTTGAATGGAAATTTGGACATTGTTTTGTTTGCCATGTTCATTAACTGCTCAACTTCCATCTCATCAGGTTTCTTTCCATACATTGACTTGATTGATAACTCAATTCCCTTTTCAATCACCTGACGATTAAAGTCAGGTGCTAACATTCCTAGCTCATCCATTGCTGTGACGGTTCTAGGAGGGTTTTTCTCTATCAATCCTAGGTATAATCTGACTAGCTTTACTCGAGTTTCATCATTGATACGACCAATCATTCCAAAGTCATACAAAATGAGCGTGCCATCGTCTTTTACAGAGATGTTTCCTGGATGTGGGTCGGCATGGAAGATGGAATGCTTGAGAAGCATTGTAAAGAAAACCTTGTGAACATCAATTACCAGTTGTTGTCTGTCTATTCCCTTTTCATCTAAAGACTGGATGTCTGTTACCTTTATTCCTGGAATATACTCCATTGTTAGGATGTTTTTTGTGGAATAATCATCATGGACTTCTGGAATGACTACATTGTTGTATGGTGCCATGTTTTTCTTTATGGTTTTGAGATTATCAGACTCTTTTGTATAGTCCAATTCTTCGTGCATTGACTCTACGAACTGTTTCATTATTGGAATGATTGAGAATCTCAAGTTTGGATCTACAAACTTCATTGCAAATGGAATGATCTTCATCAATACCTTGAGATCTTTTTCAACGACCTTTTCAATTCCTGGACGCTTTACCTTGACTATAATTTGCTGGCCATTTCTAGTTCCTCTGTAAACCTGACCTAGTGAGGCACCAGATAGTGCAGTAGTATCTAGAGAATCAAATTTTTCATCAATCTTTCCAATGTCTTGTTCAATAACTGGTCTTACCTTTTCAAATGATTCGGCAGGAACATCATCTTGTAGTTTTGATAATTCTTTCATGTATGGTTCAGGTAAAATGTCAGCTCTTGATGATAGCCATTGTCCGAACTTTATGTAAACAGGACCTAATGAGATGCAGGTGTTTAGTATTCTTCTTGCATGACGCTTGAATCGCTCTTCATCTACATCTTTTTTGTCATCAGATATCCATAAGACGCGATCTTTTCTTAATGCCAGGATTGATGGCAGTAATTTGATGAAAACGTAGATTGTTCTTCCTAAAACCATTGTAAATTACTCCTTTAGTTCCTGTTGTTTTTTGATTGCTGCCTGTAGATCTAGATTCAATTTTTTTAGCTGAATTTTGTTTTCTCTTATCTCAGATGCGATAAAATTAATTGTTTTTTGAATTGTCTCTTTTTCGTCCATTGTATCAATCCATTTTTTCCTTTATTTTTTTAGATATTTTGTAAGATGCATATCCTGCAGCCAAAGATGCTGCCAGTCCGCCAATTACTGCTTGCTGTTTTCTATACGGACTGTTTTTTTTAATTTTGTAAATGTAAGAACCAATTGCTGCACCTGAAATGGCAGCACCTGCTAAACCGATTAACACTTCTTGTGCGTCATGAATGAGATGTCCCATTGGGTCTGTTCTTGGGTCCACCTTATCAGTATGAACTGTAAATTTGTCTGCGTATTCTCGAATGTGTAAATTTCCTTTTCTGTATTGTTTTAGAGCGCCTTTCTTATCGCCAAGTTTTGTCTCTTCAGCACCCATCAGTACGACTCGTTTTAGGTCTAAAGGAATCTCAATTTCTTGTGTCATAGTGATCGTTTCTATAACATGATCAATATAATATTGATCCTAATTTTTTTCTCTTTCAATAATAGATGCAACTAACTGAATCATCATAGTAAACTCCTCAATGTTTCCCTTACAGATTTCCAACATCTCGTCTCTCTCAGGCGAGGCTGGCTGTTTTTGTACATTCTCAACTATTCCTGTCTCTCTAATACGATTAGTCTCAAACCATTCCTGTAACATCTTCAAGTCATTAGCAGAATCTTCTTGCATGAATGTACATTTCACTCCTAGCTAAATAATCTTCATTTGAAATACCTATAACCAAACCATGCATACACAATGATGGAAGAGCTTTAGTAATTTTCTTGTAAAAGAACTGAAACTACTGTCTCTGCTCACACTTTTTTAAAAAATATTTGATAGCAAGAGCTTGCTAAAGTTTCTAAAAAACAAAAAGGGACCGCATTTTTGTTAAAGTTCTAGATGAGTGCTTCTGCTTTAGCCTTATCTGAACCACATATTCTCATAACTGTGATACCTGTTTCAGAAGATGTTCCTTTGATAGCATAACGTCCGTTCTTTAGTTGGACTACTTTAGGATCCTTAATCTCTACTTTCTTTCTGGCCTTCACATCATATGCTTCTACCATGATATACAACAGCCCGAATAGTATTTGAAATAAAATTATGAGGGAAAGTTATCTTAGAGCTTTAATTTATTCACACATTTCGAGTTTTGTTATATATGATTATCAAAAAGGTGGTAAATTCAAACAAATATCCTGCTTTTCCCATCTTTTACAATTTCATAGAACAAGTTTGAAAAATCATCATTTATTTTTTAATCAAATTTTGATGCAAAATAGCAAATGATGGATTCATCAATTTGTGAGTTTTGTAAGAAAAAACAAGCGACAAAATCTTTTCATTGTAACCATTGTCTAAAACCACACAAAATTTGTATGTCTTGCATTTTAAAATACAAAACAAAAATGAATCTACGCAAAGTTCACAAGAATACTATCTTTGATAGTAACTTGGAAAAATGGGCATAGAGAAATCTAGAGAAATATCCAATATTGTAATCTCTGATGTTTAGTTTTTTGTAGGATCACCGCTAAGGATGTTCAAGACATGTTCAACAACGTCTTCTCTTCCACCTTGATGGTAGTCTTCCCTTACAGGATTTGAGGCCATACTGACAAATACCAAATGATTTTCTCCCGCAGGAAAAGTCATTCGTGTTAGTTTTTCAAATGCTGCTACAGCATATTGCCCTTGACCAATTTTTGGGGATAGTTGTTTTCGTGCCTTCCATGAAGTTGCTGCTCGTTTTAGCGATTCAGATGTTTCTTCATCGCTAAGATAGTTACGAATTCCATCTCTATGCATTACTGCTTTGATTTCTCCTTCCGTATCAGCTACAATGCAGTTTCTTATGTTTGAATCAGAGTCCATTATTCGTTTCATGGTTGCATCATATTGCATGGGATCGTATAGGTCACCGTGAGATTTAGGTTTTTATCACTGGTCATGCTAGCACAATCGTTGATTCCATGAACACGCAGTTCATGGGTGGGAGAGAAATTTCGGTTTCTCTTCCACACTAAATTTTACTGACTAGTCTGAATGTACAAAATTACGCAAATAGTAACAAACATTGAGATTATTGCAATTCCACGAAGATTAACAATTTTGTTTTCCTCGTCTTCAGACATTATTTCTTCCAGCCCGAGGTCCAGTTTTTCAAAGAACATTTTGCTAATTCACTTCTAGAGTGTGCTTTTAGTTTGCGTCCACACTTTGGACACTCCATGTTCATGTATTTGCTCATGTGTTAGTTACGTCATCGACTTGGATAATCTTTTCTTTTATCAGATACTGTAAGGCTTGTAACAGTTCCTTTTCTGAAATGCTGTCTTCGGCATACCAGACAAAGATGTTTCTAACCCAGTCAGGGATTTTACTTTGCTCACCTATTACACTGATAGTAGTTTCTGCAGTCTTGTGTGTACAGATGTCTCGATGTATCTCTCTGCACATACTCATTATGTTCACTAGATAATCACCAGATGTATCATCATCAGACAGTTCAAATGGAAACTCAAACTGTCCGTTAGAGTCACTAGTCAAAAAGAAATCAGAGATGACAGTTCCATTTGGATTTGATATCTTTACACTTAGTAAAACATCTGAAGTTGCTGCATCATCGTATTCAACCCAGCCTGTTATGGAAAGATCATCGCCAACTGAATAAACAAAATTGTCATCAATTGTTAGAATTGGCTGCGAGACGTGAGTTGAATATGCATTTTCAACACCAATTACCATAATAGCTGCAATAGCAAATAGAACAAAGATTTTCATCATAATTTACTCTGATAAATCAAATAATTTAAAGATGGAAACGGCTTTCACCTTTTTCAAAGCTACTCACCATCTCCGTAACCACAACGGTCTAACATAGACCGCTGACTGACGAAGACAGTGATTAGATTAGGTCAATTATCATATTTTAATTTAATCAGGATCCGCTAATGTTAGCAGTCAGGTCCATCAGGTATGCGATGATGAGATTCACCACCTGGAAGCCACCAAAGCCTACAGCAAATCCAATAACAATTTTCTTTGGTAATGAAAGCTTGTTCCACCAGGAGAGAGTCTTTTTTGATGGGGTAGCGCATGACGCACAATAATCCCCATGTTCGACTATCTTTATGCCACATTTTTGACAGAACATACCATTCATTATCTCATACTCAAATTAAGAATTTCGAGAATGTGCCTGTTTTTTTCGCATACTATATTTAGAGTAAATACAGATCGAATACATTGTCTAAATATCAAAATCAGCCAATGAAAGTAAACTTTGGTAAGGCTAAAGGAGTAGTTTTAGGATTAATTGTTTTAATTATAATTGGAGTTATGGTTGGTTCTGCAGTATCAATTGTAGATGCAGGATTTAGAGGAGTACTACTCCACTGGAATGCTGTAGATTTAGTTGATCCTCCACTAGAAGAAGGACTGCATTTTATAGTTC
>ENA-UPTF01000385-UPTF01000385.1-marine-metagenome-genome-assembly--contig:-NODE-385-length-31414-cov-7.520982_pt1 | contig 31414 bp, 27 predicted proteins | sample MGYA00238166_ERZ767019 | MGnify/ENA primary metagenome ERZ767019 (study PRJEB28930, sample SAMN06266391) | marine metagenome | isolation source: Sea water from 250 m depth | place: Atlantic Ocean | study... | reverse complement strand
CAAGTCTCTTGCACCTTATAGGTGAAATTGATATGCTGACAGGACTTAAACACTGGCAGAATCAGCTAAGCAATCTTAATTGAGTTAAAAAATGGGTGACAGTTTCGGACATTTATTTCGTATCACTACCTGGGGAGAATCTCATGGTGGTGGAGTTGGAGTTGTCATCGACGGATGCCCATCGGGACTGCAGTTGAGTGAAGATGATCTCCAATATGAGTTGGACAGAAGGCGGCCCGGTCAAAGCAAAATAACTACACAACGAAAGGAAAGCGATACAGCCAGGATCCTTTCAGGAGTTTTTGAGGGGCGAACCAGCGGTACAGCAATTTCTGTGATGGTCTTAAATGAAGATGCTAAGTCACATGCTTATAAGCATCTCAAAGATTTGTATCGCCCCAGCCACGCGGATTTCACTTTTGACAAGAAATATGGTTTCAGGGACTGGATGGGCGGCGGACGCTCGAGTGCACGTGAAACCGTCGGAAGAGTTGCAGCCGGAGCAATCGCTAAAAAACTGCTCCAGCAATGGAATAATATCCAGACAATTGCCTGGGTAGAGCAAATCCATGAGATAAAATCTTCAGTGGATAAAGAATCCATCAGCGAACAAAAGATTGAAGCCAGTATTGTGCGCTGTCCGGATCCGGAAGCGTCAGAAGCAATGATTGCCCGTATTCATGAAGTCCGTAAATCCGGAGATAGCGTAGGTGGAATTATTCGGGCAGTTGTCCGAAATGTTCCGGCAGGTTTGGGTGAACCGGTATTTGACAAACTGACTGCAGATTTGGCCAAGGCATTAATGTCACTTCCGGCTACAAGGGGGGTTGAGTTTGGCTTGGGTTTCGATTCAGTGAAGCTGAAAGGTTCAGAACATAACGATGCGTTTGTGATGCGCGATGGAACTATCCGGACCAACACAAACCGTTCCGGTGGAATTCAGGGTGGAATTTCAAATGGTGAAGAGATTGATTTACGGGTTTCTTTTAAACCAACCGCCACGATTAACTTCGAACAGGATACAGTTACTCGTGAAGGTGAAGCTGTTAAACTGAAAGCCAAAGGGCGTCATGATCCATGTGTTTTACCAAGAGCCGTTCCAATGGTAGAAGCCATGATTAATTTGGTTTTAACTGATCACTATTTACGCAACCGTCAAAGCCGTCTTTAAGGAATTTGGGAAGGAATTAATATATTATATGTTTTTGGGAAGTTGGTTCTAAATTTGCAAATTCATAATTAGAACCAAAAACGAATATTTTCAGCTTTGAACCAGTACAAAATATGCCTCCCAAAATTAACCCAATGAAAGTTTCATCAAGGACAATTCGTCCTGCAAGTGAAAAACGACTTAATTCACTGATGGCAAACTCGGAAGCTCGATTTCTTTCATCGGGTTCTATTGCTGTGTTTGGGATACTCCTTTTTATTGCCTTCGTGATTGCTCAAATAATTTTCATTAACTGAAGAGCAAGTTTAGCTTCGATGTCTTACATTGACGTCTTCAACGGGGATGCCGATGGTATATGCGCCCTCCATCAATTGCGTCTTCACAATCCCCAGAAAAGTTCCCTTGTCACAGGAGTAAAACGTGATAATCTACTGTTGAAACGTATTATTGCCACGCGTGACAGTACACTCACAGTTCTCGATATTTCATCTCATGCCAACCGGGATTCTCTCCTGCAGTTATTGAAACAGGGTAATACTGTTCACTATTTTGATCACCACTTTGCAGGAGAAATGCCTGAATCCCCACTTTTTCATCCACATATTGATACGAGTCCTGATGTTTGTAGCAGCATACTGGTAGATCGTTTTTTGTCAGGGAAATATCGCCTTTGGGCCATAGTTGCATCTTTTGGAGACAACCTTCATGTATCCGCACATGAGTTGGCCAGCAGTTTGAAGCTGGATCCAAAAAAAACTGAAGAATTACGAGAACTGGGAGAGCTGATCAATTACAATGCATATGGTGAAACCATAGACGATTTGCATTTTTCACCTGAAGTTTTGTTTAAAGCTTTGCAGCCTTTTTCTGATCCGTTTGAATTTTATCATGCATCCGGTGAGTTGAATCAGTTGCGGGAAGGTTTTCGGAATGACATGCGCAAAGCAGAATCTGAACTTCCTGTAAGACAAACTTCTGCAGGTATAATTTATCAGTTTCAAAATCAAGCATGGTGCCGTCGTGTTTCCGGAGTATACAGCAATCAGGTTGCGCGGGAAGCCCCGGATCTGGCTCATGCACTATTGGTTGAAAGAAAAGACGGAACTTTTCTGGTTGGTGTCCGCGCCCCAATTTCAAAACCGCAAGGTGCGGAAAAATTATGCATTAAATTTTCCGGAGGGGGTCGAGCCGCAGCAGCAGGAATCAACAATTTGGCTCCGGAAGAGGTTGATCGATTTTTTGATGCCTTTGATCTTCAATTTACTATTTAATTGAAGTTGCAGTAATTTTATGGTTTGTTTTTCTGCGTTGAAATTTCTTTTTCTGTTTTGAGTGCAAGCTCTTGTAAAATTGCCTCCAGTTTACCGCAAATCACTGGGACTTCTTCTGGCAACAGTTCTTTAGGTACGTGGAACGGTTCTCCAAATGATTCAACGATTGTAGTAAAGGGTTTGGGAATTTTGTGTCTGTCCCAGCTTTTAAGCTTCCAAAGATGTTTTGCTTCATAGTGCCAGGGAATGATAGGAACTCCTGAGTATTTTGCAAGCAGTACGACTCCAGATTGAATTTTTTCCGGAGGACCCAGCGGACCATCCGGAGTGATAGCAACTGATGTTTTGTCCTTAAGCAGTTTTATCAGTTGTTTCAGAGCGGGAATTCCGCCTCTAGTGGTTGAACCGCGTACAGCCTGGTAGCCAAAATGAGTAAATACATCGTAAATAACTTCACCATCGTCGCTGCTGCTGATCAAAGCAGTTAGCTCTTGATTTCTCAGAAGCCAGACACTGAAATATATGTTTTGGTGCCATGTGGCAACAATTACGCTGCCGTATTCCTGCAGCGCAGTTTTCAGTATTTGCTGATTATTGCTTTTAATACGTGTAGTATTTCCAGTAATTCGAATTAGCAGCATGAGCGTTTTGGTGATCAGCCAGCGCTGAAAACGTCTTTTCAAAGAAGATTTTGCTTCTTTCATAGAGAAAAAATTATTTTGTTGAATGAATATGAAAGCCACTTTACAATATTATACTATCATGAACGTCATCTGCTAAACAATTCAGCAGAACCTCCAAAATAATGCAGGTAATTTCTGATGTATTACATAATCCGGAAGTCCATGTACCATCTTCTGAAGATGAATGCATTAATGAAAGTCTAACCCAAAACAAAGTTCTTCCTGAATCTAAGCACAATGTCTATCTGATTTGTTAACCTTGTCCGTTTTTTTTCAAGCAAAAGCAGAAGATTCGCTGACTTGTGTTTCACCTGCCCGGAGTGCTTTCTTCCAAATGAACTGGAAAAAATAAATGCATTTTCGTTCCATAGCATACGTCGTGGGGACACTGCTGCTGGTTACCAGCATTGCCCTGCTGTTTCCCATCATCACATCCTTGATTTATCAGGAGAACGATTTTAGCGCTCTGCTTATTTCTGCAGTGGCGGCTTTTGGGATGGGCCTGCCTTTATGGTGGTTTTCACCGAAAGATTATGAATTAAGCTTCCGAGACGCAGTCCTCATCGCAGTTTTTGGTTGGGTAATCATTTCCGTTGTATCAGCACTGCCGTTTGTGATTCACGGCTCAATTCCGTCATTCACAGACGCATTTTTCGAAATGATGTCAGGTTACACCACAACAGGAGCAACTATCCTGACGGATATTGAATCCCTGCCTCATGGATTGTTATTCTGGCGCAGCGAAACTCATCTGCTTGGGGGTATGGGATTTCTGACTTTGACCTTGATCTTTTTACCTCACGGCATGGCTGGAGTACGAATCTTTCGTGCAGAGTCCAGCCCCGGACAAGTTATAACCAAAGAAAAATTTCTTCCACGAAACCGTGACGCCATGATTTGGCTCTGGTCTATTTATCTCGGACTGAACATGTTGCAAACACTGATGCTTTGGGGCGGTGGAATGTCACTGTTTGACTCACTGTGTCATGCCTTTGGAACTGTTGCCACGGCAGGATTCTCTCCCAAAAATACCAGTCTTGGCTATTACGGAAATGCTTATTTTGATTGGGTTGTTACGATTTTTATGTTTCTTGGCGGAATGACTTTTATGCTTTTTTACCACATGCTGAAAGGAGAATGGAATTTAGTTCGAATCAACACTGAATTACGCTGGTATGCCGTTATTGTTGGTTTTTTCTGTGGAATATCAACACTAATTTTGTGGATGAATGGGACCTATGATCGGTTTTTTGATGCACTTCGCCATGCTTCTTTTCAAATAATTTCTTTGCTGACCACTACCGGTTTCACAACTGCAGACTATGAATTTTGGCCTCAGTCAGCACAGATGCTGCTTTATGTTGTCTGCTTTATTGGTGCATGTGCAGGTTCTACCACCAGCGGTATTAAAATCGTACATTTTGTTATCATCTGGAAATACATGGTAACAACGATCAAGAAAATGTTTTTTCAGCCCCGGACAATCCTGCCGATTCTACTTAATCAGCGTGCCATAGATCCGTTTGCCGTCAATCTCTCCATCTGTTATTTCATTGCCAACATATTTCTCGTCTTGGGTGGAAGTTGTGTTATGGTGCTTTTAGATTCTATGGATTTTCAGACAGGAATGAGTTCAGTCATTGCAGCAGTGATGAACGTTGGTCCGGGATTTGGTGACGTTGGGCCTTCAGAAAACTATGCTCATATTTCAGCAGTAGGAAAATGGTTTCTTGCCTGGCTGATGCTTGTTGGCAGGTTGGAAATGTTCTCTGTCCTTGTACTGCTTTTTCCATCTTTCTGGAAAAAATAATTTACTGCCGCTGTAGTCCACAATTATTTTCCTACACAGCTTGCTGAACAGTATTTAAACTGAATGGTTGCAATTTCAGCAAGTTCAGAATTTAACTTACTCTGGTATCTCAAAGTATTGAAAACAGCCCTACTTTCTGTTCCCCCAGCGTACCTTGACCATCCTTTCCGGAGTTAATTTCTGTAAATAGGCACAACCATACTTATGAATTGTGATCACTCTCTCCAGAGTGAGATAGCCCTGAATGGAGTGGCTTTTATCTGGAGAACAGCACTTCGCTATACGTGTCATGACATTGTCCATTCCATCCACAAGAATCTTGTTTGTTGATGGAGATTCCGCAATTCTCTTTTTTCTGGTCTTGGCTTTAGTTTCAGGTTGTGCCGGTGATTCCGGAGTTGAGGCAGTAACAGAACTGGGGTCATCGGCAAACCATCTACGGACTTCTTCACTGCGAATAGAACCGTCGCCAATGGAAAAAAGTATGTGCTCAAATTCTTGATTTTTATGTAAACGTGATTCCTTTTCCATCCGCCCTTCCCGAATCAGTCGATTCAGATTAAGACTGTGATTCTTGAATTCCCGTTCCAGCATTTCCAAACCTTCTTTTCGTCTTCCTTCTCTGCTCCGCTCGTGTAAAGCATGTTTAATTTTATTGCGGGCGTGACGTGTTTTCACAAAATCCAGCCACTCTTTCCGGGGTTCCTGTCGCGGGGATGTAAGGATTTCCACTGTATCACCGCTTTGCAGGGAACTGTCGAGGCGCGTGATGTTACCATTCGTCTTTGCGCCGGTCATACGGTTACCAACTTCCGTGTGAATTGCATAGGCAAAATCAACGGGTGTGGCAGTTTGTGGTAGTTCCCGGATTTCTTTTGCAGGAGTCATTACATAGATATTGTCACTAAACAAATCGATAAGAGGCATTGTTTCGTTATGCCTCTCTGCTTTACTTTGTTCTGCCAGTGACACTTCAATTTGTTTAGCTTTTTCCCCCTTTGACAGTTGACGTTTTTCCTTATACAGCCAGTGTGCCGCAACCCCATATTCTGCCATCCGGTGCATCTTATGTGTCCTGATTTGAATTTCAATTGGCCTTAAATATCTCAAGGGACCATTTTGGGAATCTGTGACTGTCGTGTGGAGAGATTGGTATCCGTTGGACTTAGGGTTTGCGATATAATCTTTGAAACGATTTTTTATCGGTGTCCAGTTTTCGTGAATAAAACTCAGTGCCGCATAGCATTCATCGATACCATTTACCAAGACTCGAAATCCAATCAAATCTTGAATTCGGTCAAAATTGTTTTCGACTTTCTCAAGTTTTTGAAAAATAGAGTAAAAACGTTTGTAGCGGCCCTGGACTTCATGAGTGATTCCTGCCTCTGTCAAAATATGACGAATTTTTTCTGAAATTATTTTAACACTTTCTGAACGATCACTGCGTTTTCGAGCAATTTTTTTCTTCAGGTTTTGGTAATTTTCATATTCCAGTTGCCTAAATGCATGGTCCTCCATCTCTGCCTTGATCCAGAAAATTCCTAAGCGTCCTGCTAAGGGAGCATGGACATGCAGAGCAGTCCAGGCTGTTTCATCTCTCTCTTTCGGAGACAGGGAATCCAGCTGTTCCAATTGCTGAAGCTGCAGCACCAGGAACACAGTCAACAACTGGACGTCACCCAGAACTGTCAGCAGCATACGCAGGGTAAGTTCAGCCTGCTCAGAATTTTTCGGACGTACAGGAAACTGCTGCACCTTGAGCATCCTGTGATAAAGCGGCAATGCATCTGAAAAAGAGCCCTTTGAATCAATTGATGTTTTGTATTCAAACTCTTTCGGCAAATCATCGGCTGCCTGATATTGCAAAAACAACAACGCAGCCTGGAGAGTGGCGGGGCTCAAAGAAAGTTGTTTGAGATTCTTTAAGAGTGCAGCAGCAGTATCGGGATTGCTCTGCTTTGAGTACCAGTTTTCAAAAAGACTGGTTGCTTCCGGGCTTGTCAAAAATGCTTCCGGTACAACGGAACTGTTTATATCGGCAGAATGGCCAATAGTGATTGTTGGCGACAAAATATCTTCTGAAATTTCAGTTCCGGAAAGATTACCCATTTGAAAGGTTGCTGAATTAAATATTACAAAAGTCCCTGTACCATGAAATAGGTGTAAAGTTTAACATCAAATTGGACACCCTGCTTCTTTTCCTGCTTGAAAAATTCTGCAATTTCATCCGGAGATTTGACGAATACAGTTATGAATTCTCCGGGCTCATTTTCTGGTTTTGGCTGTAGGTTCTCTGCGATGTTTTCATCAACCTGAACTTGTACAAATGAAACGGTTTCTGAAAGAATTCCGGGAGAAGAAAACAATCTTGGGCTAATATTTTCGACTGTACCAACATAACCTGTTTCTTCAAAAAGTTCACGGATTGCAGTTGTTTCCTGAGATTCACCAGGATCAACTAAACCTGCAGGAAATTCCAGGATATAAGAATTTGTTGGTGGACGAAATTGGCGAATAATAATAAATCGTCCAGAAGGTTGCATTCGGGCAACTATAATTACTGCCTCTGCACGGTGTTTACGATGCAATCCTTCCCATTTACGTACTTGTTTTTTGTCATCTTCATAGCTGAACTCCACAATCTCGGCCCAATTTCCGCGAAAGAGGAGTTGTTCATCAAGAACACGTGCTGTGCCTGCATTTGGAGGATTATTAGTTTGGATTTCAGACATTCAGATTCAACAGAAAAATTAATAAATGTGTTTACGCAATTGGTTTTGCAGTACAAGTGGCCTTATAAAAAGATAGAGGATTTTGTGACAATCACAATCCAATTTTGAAATTGTTTTTGCGTTGTCTTTTGTTGATGTCTGCAATACCATTCGACAGATGAGAATTAATTCCTAAAAACCAGATTCTTGAAACAGCCGCCCCTATGAGAAGCATCCGCTTAATTTGGATTGGGAAATCGCAGGAGCCTTTTGTTCAGGATGGAATTAAAGTTTATTTGAAGAAACTCTCGCATTACATCAAGGTTGATTTTGAAGAAATTAAGCCGGTCAAGTATAATTCAGGTACGACAGATCAGTGGCGCAGGCAGGAAACGGAAAAATTACTGAAACGCCTGGACTCTTCTGAATTGAACATATTTTTGGATGAAAGCGGGAAGCGTGAAACCTCAAATAGTTTGGCTCGATGGTTTGAAAAACAAATACCACTCGGATGGCGGAGGGTCAACTTTTTCATTGGCGGTGCATATGGTTTTGACAAAACAATGCTGCCTTCGGGAGTAAAATTGTTGCGCCTCTCCGATATGACTTTTACACATCAAATGGTGAGATTAATTTTACTGGAGCAACTTTATCGCGCGTTTACGATAATGCGTGGAGAACAATATCATCATGATTAAACTTAAATTATGTTTTTCACATTTTAAAACGAAACTATGAAACGCTTAATTTTAATTGCAGTCGTATTATTGCTTTTGGGCAGTATGGGTTATTTTGCAACACAAAACAGCCACAATGTTTCCCTGAACTTTTTTGGAAACTTCTCAATACAATTATCAGTGTGGATGGTGATTGCCGGTTCCTTTGTCGCAGGATGGGTGGTGACTGAGATTTGGCAGTTTATTTCACATCCTCAGCGTTTTGTACAGAGTTTCCTTGGTAAATTTTCCCAGTATAAAGACAACAAAAAGCAACAGATAACACAAAATTTTGAGAATGCATCTTTGCTGCGGGATCCAAAACAAGTGAGTAAAAGCTATAATAAATTACTTAATCAAGAAACTCCGTTGTCGATCAGAGTACAGTACATTGATCAATTGCGTTATAAAAAAAGCGCAGAAGAACTCCTCAAAAAATATGCTGAACTGCGTACCAAATTTCAGGGGAATTTGCAGGTATTACTGCCATATTTGAAACTTGCCTGTGAGGTCAGTGAATGGGATCTGGTAGAGAGGTTAAGTCATGAAATCCTCCGGATAACTCCTGATCATCCGGATGCATTGGAAGGACTAAGGCAATTTTATATTACAAGACAGGACTGGGTTGGCTGTATTGGTCAGGAGAGGGAATTGCTGAAAAAATTCAGCGGCAGCCTGATAACAAAAAATATTTCAATGACACACGAAGATCATTTACAAAAAGCACTCCGTCAAGACCCAAAGTGTTTGAGTAACTGGTCTTTCCGCTACCTTCCTCAAAAGAGGGATAAAAAAAATGATAAGCCTTTGGAAGCTATCGGTGAAGCAGCACAACTCCAAAAATCAGGTATGTTTTTGGAAGCAGCACGAGTCCTTAAAGAAGCTTTTGAGCAGACCGCTTTTCCAGAATTGCTGGAGTTATTAGAGGAGGTTTATCGGGAAAGTGGAACTGATGAAAAAATTTTGGAAATGGTCGGCAAACTGCACAATTCCCGTCAGCGTTCAGTTCCATCTTCACTTCTTTTTGCGAAGCTGCTATACCAATGTGATCGGCTGGATGAAGTATCGAAAGTTTTAGACAAAGTGAAACTTCCTGCAGGTTCAACAAAGTTCCCTATGGCAATTCTTGGATCAGAAGACAAAGGACAGCAGATGACTGAAGTTTGGAGTGATCTTTACCATGCACTCCGCTATTTAATTGCAGTCCGCCAGGAACGTTCTGAAGATGCACTGCAGGAGGCAAAGCCTTTGCTGAGGGAAGCTAAAATACTGGAATAATTTAAGTATGAAAGTAATTGAGACAGATGGAATTGTTCTCAAAACAATGGATTTTAAGGAAAAGGATTGCATTCTGACTTTCCTGACGGCTAAGGTGGGTAAGAAAGCAGGAATTCTTCACGGTGGAAAAAGTTTGAGGTCGGGAAATGCTGCAAAAGCAGAATTGTTTATTCTTAACCATTTTGAGTTTTCTGAAAAACCGAACATGGATTTGGTTAGAATCCGGAAATGCGAATTGCAGGAAAGCTTTCCTCTTGTCCGTAAAAATTATTCAAAGTTTCTACACGCCAGTTACTTTTCGGAATTGCTGCTTCAATGTGAAATTCCTGAATTAGATTCTCATGAATATTTTGATTTACTGAAGAATGCAATGTCTCTGCTCTCAGAGTCTCAAACTGACACTGAAATAAAATTAAATTTTGAAATACGGCTTCTGAAATTACTTGGAATCACACCAAATTTGGAAATTTGTTTTCAGTGCGGCGGCGAACTTTGGCAGGAAAGATCCGGACGAAATCCTGCTCCAAAATTTTCAGTTCCGTACCAGTTGGACGCAAGCTTGGGAGGTGTTCGCTGTCCAAGATGCTGTATTTCTAGCTCTTACTCGGCTGTCTTGCATCCAGGAAGCTTAGCCTTTTTGCATGTACGGCAAAATGCAAAACAAAGTGATTCTGTTTTTCGCCCAACCCAAAATAATTTAGAGGAACTGGATCATGCACTCTTTGTATACTTCAGGCATTTTTTTGGCCGAAATCTGAAGTCTCACGCACTTTTGAAGGAGAATTCATGGAAAAATTAAAAAACGCAACTCTGGGAGGTGGCTGTTTTTGGTGTTTGGAAGCAGTCTACTCCAAACTGGAAGGAGTCAAATCTGTTGCTCCGGGCTATGCAGGAGGTACAAAACTAAATCCAACTTATGAACAGGTATGTACCGGAAACACAGGACATGCAGAGGTGATTCAAATTGATTTTGATCCACAGAAAACGAGCTACGAAACTTTGCTTGACTGGTTTTGGCGTTGTCACGATCCAACAACTCTTAACCGTCAGGGAGGAGACATTGGGACGCAGTACCGTTCCGTTATTTTCTATGAAAATGAGGCACAAAAAACTACGGCAAACGAGTCAAAAAAAGATGCTGAAAAATCTGGAATGTTTGATGCTCCAATTGTTACTGAAATTGCAACATTGCCGGAATTCTATCCTGCAGAAGATTACCACCAAGATTATTACAGCAATAACTCAAATGCCGGTTATTGCACCTACGTAATTCGTCCTAAACTCGCGAAGTTAAACTTGGAATAGTTTTATTAAAAATAAAATTGAGTTTGACCCCCCTGGCTCCCATAAGAATACTCATCACGGGTATGAATTTCGGTGTTGATTGTCTCTTCTGAGAGTTCGTTGATAAAACGGGAGCGCTTACTGATTCCTCCGGAATAAACTGACGAAACCAGCGGTGCAGTTATGAGCAGATGTCGTTTTGCACGTGTCATTGCAACATAAAACAGGCGTCGCTCTTCTTCAATTTGCTCTTCTGTTCCCAAACTTCGTTGGTGAGGAAACAATCCTTCTGTAAGTCCAATTATGAATACCACCTTCCATTCCAGACCTTTGGCCTGATGGATGGTGGTCAGAGTGAGAGTGTCCTGAATATCCTGTTGTTCGGCTTCATGATCAGTGATAATGCTCGAACCAACCAAAGATAACTCATTTAAAAACGCTTCCAATTTATTATAATTACCAGCAAATTCTTCAAGATAACGAATATCTGTTTCACGTTGAGGGGCATTTTCAAAACTGCTGAAAAGCACCTCGCGGTAATAGCTCTTGTACAGTAATCCTATCATGTGAGAAGGAGTTACGCTTTCCTCCAACATTTGCTGAAAAATTTCCAGCAGAACATTCCAGCTCTCAAGGGCCTTTTTAGGAATCAGTTTTTGCAGTTCAACATTGTCTTTAGTAAGACGGACTGCCTGTTGACTCAGGAATACCCTGAAAATCCGGTGTGCAGTAGTGTTGCCAATCCCGGGAAGGAGCCTAAGCAGACGCATCCACGCGATTTCATCAAGAGGATTAAAAAGTACTTTGAGAAAAGCCGTAACATCTTTGATATGAGCTTGTTCAAAAAATTTAACTCCTGAATGAACAACAAACGGAATACCTGCATGTGTCAGCACTACCTGAAGTGCTGCAGACTGTACATGATTTCGGTAAAGCACACTCATTTCGTTCAAAGAAATATCTTTATCCCGGAAACTGAGTATATTCTCCAGTACCAGTTCAGCTTCATCCTGAGAAGCCCAAACATAATGTACGAGGGGTTTTTCTCCTTCAGCCAAAGAACTAAAAAGGTTCTTTTCAAACTGACGTGTGTTATAATTAATACTTCGGTTGGCAGCATCTAAAATTTCTGGAGAACTGCGATAATTTTCCTCCATGTTGTAGGTGACTGCCTGATAGCGTTCCGGAAACTCAAGCATGTTGCCAAAATCAGCGCCGCGCCAGCTGTATATTGATTGAGCATCGTCGCCGACAACCATTAAATTTTTGTGCGGCCTTGAGAGCCGGTATAAGATATTGGCTTGAACCTGATTGGTATCCTGATATTCGTCTACCAGGATATATTGAATTTGCCGGCAAAGCGGGAGTCCTTCACCATGCCGCAAGAGTAGTTCCAGCCAGTTTTCCAGCAGATCATCAAAGTCCATCACTTGTCCGCGTTTTTTCTTGTGACGGTAGGCAGCTAGAATGTTTAGTATTGTTTCAGTGTTTTCTTCAAAATTGGGGAAATCTGCAGAAATCAGCTGCTCTAAGTGGAAACTGCGTTCATGGTAAGGCTGGTCCAAAATCATTTTTTGAGTACAAAAACGATTGAAGGCTAATGAAAACATGTTTTGCAGAACAGCAGCTTTTGGAAAATATTTGTCTGGTTTCCCTACTGTTTCTGCAAGTGAGGCTTTTATCAGGTCCCTGGAATCTGAGGAATCCAGAATGCTGAAATTATTGTTATAGTTTAGTAATTTAGCATTTCGTCTGAGGAATCGGCTTCCCACACTGTGGAAGGTCCCATGAATAATCTTTTGCTGTTCCGTAGAATTCTTTAAAGCCCGGCCTACTCTTTGCGCCATCTCGTTGGCGGCTTTGTTGGTGAATGTCAGCAAAAGTATGGAAGACGCAGGAATTCCGGAATGAATCAGCTGTGCTACACGGTGAGTAATCACCCTGGTTTTTCCACTGCCCGCTCCGGCAATGACTAAAGCGGGGCCTGTTTTGTGTTCGACGATTTTCCGCTGTACAGGATTTAAAGATGCTATTGACCAGATGGACATATACTGGACTGGTGATTTTAGATGTCTTTCCGTTGATATTTTCTAACTATAATGCCAAATTTTAGTCTAAAACAAAAACAACTAGCAAAATAATTTCCATGTTTTTTGAAGAAATAAAACAAATAGTTTCGACTTTACGTGAAGCAGTAAACCTGTTTTTGAGTAGAATCTTTAACAAAGGAGTGCCGATAGCAGAGGATATGACGACCTTGATTTTGATAGGGTTTGCAATTTTTATCATTCTTTTGTGTCTTTTTGTATGGTATCGGCAGCATAGCAGATCACTGAAAAGTAGAGCTACCGATGAACTTTCCGGGAGGAAAAAAGAGAAGCGCCTGGTGCAGTTGGAAAAAGAACATGCCAAAACACTTGAGTTGCAGATCAAGGAAGAAGAAAAACTGTGGGAAGAAAAAGAGTCCGCAAAACTTGCAAAAGCGGAACAACGGGAAAAAGAACTTCAAGAAAAAATTGCTTCAATTGAAGAGGAACGTCTGAATCAGCAGGTTCTTCAGCGTGAAATTGAAAAACATGCTGAAACCGTGGAAACTCCTGATGAGGTAGATTCTTTCCTTGAGCGTCTACGTAAAGGCGTCGTTAAAACAAGAACACAGTTACTAGATAATTTAGCCGAAGCAGTTTTAGGTAGAAAAGAAATAAATGAAGACTTACTAGATGATTTGGAAGAAGTGCTCATCGGTTCAGACATAGGTCCGAAAACTACCCATCGTATTCTTGATGCAATCACAGAGAAGGTGGAGCGTGAAGAATTAAGCAGTCCACAAGTTTTGCTGTCAAAAATTCAGCTGGAAATTCAAAAAATTATGAGTAAAACATATGCCGTCCCCGGGACTGCGGAACGGAAGCCGTTGATTTTGCTTTTTGTTGGTGTAAACGGTGTTGGAAAAACAACTACTATCGGAAAAATTGCTGCACAGTATCGTCAGCAGGGTAAAAAAGTTTTGATGGGTGCAGGTGATACTTTTCGGGCAGCAGCTATTGAACAGTTGGTGGAGTGGAGCAGGCGGGCTGATTGTGACATCATCCAAAAGGAACCCGGAAGTGATCCGTCTGCGGTGATGTATGAAACGGTGCAAAAAGGAATAGATGAGGATTACGATGTAGTGATCTGTGATACAGCAGGACGTTTGCACACCAAAAAGAATTTGATGGAAGAATTAAAAAAAATGGTGCGGGTGATTCGCAAGTTGATTCCTGATGCACCCCACGAAATCCTGCTGGTACTTGATGCTACCACAGGGCAAAATGCAATATTCCAGACTCGGGAATTCATGGAAGCTACAGATTTAACAGGACTTATAATTACTAAACTGGATGGCACTTCCAAGGGAGGAGTTGTTATCGGTATCGTCAACGAGTTTGATATTCCTGTGCGTTACATCGGTGTAGGTGAACAGGTTGAAGATTTACGACCCTTTGATGCCCAGCAATTCACTGAGTCAATTTTTGCTTAACTTTTTGATTTTGGATGTAAATCGGAAATTCAACACCGCAAAATAGATTATACCCGGTTATAAGACAGCAGCCAGAGGGCTAGAGCGAGAAAAATTATATTTCCGCTCCATGCTGCAAAGAAAGGGAATATCAGGCCTGCACCGCCGACTGCCATGGTTATCTGATTGAGTATCCAGAACAAAATCCCGAGTAAGCAACTGATTGCCAGAGATTCTGCCGCCATCCCCCGTCTGTTGTATGATGCAGACAGCCCCAAACCAATCAGAACCATGATAAAAATTTGAAAGGGATAGGCGGTTTTCTGGAAAATCGCTACCCAATGACGAGCTACATCTTGTCCTTCACTTTGAAGTTTAAGAGTATTTTCATACAAGTCAAGGAGGGGTTGATGATGCGGAGAAATGGGAATTTCAAAGGGTACAGTGGGCAACTTTTCTGTTTCGATTCTCCATTGTTCAACATGTTCAAGCCGCAAATTTTCATCCTGGAAAATGTACTTTTGAATATCGTGAAAGATCCATGAATTGTTTTGTTGTTCTCCCCGTTCAATTGCAGTTCTTCCCAGAAGTTGGAAAGGAATTTGTTTCCAGTTAAATGAGTTGATAGAACTTATGCGGCCATTATGTTGGCGATTCCCAAAATAGTAAATGCTTTGTTCTTCACCCACTTTCCAGAGTGGGGGCAAGCGTGCAGAATTTTCCTGTTTGACCCAAGTTTGATGCATCCATGTGTACATGTAATTCTGGCTGAAATACGCAAAAGACGCAATCAAAGCAGAAACAGCTAACACAGGAAAAGCCAGTCTCCAACCGCCGATTCCTGAACTGCGTATTGCCAGCAATTCAGCATTCTTGTTCAGTGAACTGTATGTGGCAATAGTTGCCAGTAAAACCGTAATTGGTATTATCAGTTCCAGCAATAGAGGCAGCAAAAGAGCCGTTTCTTGAAGGAACTTCAAAAAACTCTGCCAGTCAGTAAAAACATCTGCCAGGTTACCAAAAAAATTCCCTACCAGACTCATCAATACAAATGCACCGAGAAACAACATAAAATAACGGTTGAATTCTGATGCAATATATTTTGAGATTATTTTGAACGGCATATTTTCCGGTCCTCATTGGTGAACAAACAAAATAGTAATCAGAACAGGATAAAGTTTCTTATAAAAAGGTTCAAAGTAAATAACAAATCTAGTTAATATTTGTTCAATAGTTAGGGCATTATCTTGCATATAAGCACAGGATTAGTTTTAAGAGAATTTTTTTGATGACTTTGTTCTGACAATTTAGGAGTCTAAAAAGCAATATTCATGTCCCAATTAATTCTTGTACTCGAAGAAAATCCAGAAATTCAAAGTTTAATTGCCGCCTCGTTGAAGGCTAGTGCAATTTCAGTTACTCAAGAATCTAATCCAGATTTATTTGTGCAGCAGGCACTTAATCTGGAGCCGGATTTAATTTTACTCAGTAATTCAGGCGGCGATCAAAACTACAAGAATTGCAGAGAAATACGTAAAGATCCGCAGCTGAAAAATATCCCAATCATTTTACTTGTAAACCCAAAAGACGAGCTTGACGAAAAAATTATTTCAGAGCTTGGAATTGATGGGTTGCTTCGCAAACCCTTTGAAGCATCGATGCTTCATGAACAGCTAAGTCAATTTGTTACTCTGGATGACAATTTTGGCATTGAACCGGATAATGAGGGTGAAGATTTCAAGATAGACATGAGCTCAATTGACAATCAATTGAATGATATTAAAGAGGGGGAACAAGAAGTAAACTCACCAGTAGAGGAAGGATCTCAAGTAACAGAAGAATTAGAGCAGAATGACCTGGAACCAAAATTTGCCTCTTCAGCAGGTAGTGAAATGGATTCAATGATTCTGGATGACATTTCTGCAGATATGGACATTTCTACGGATAAAGTAAAAAAGGCAGAAGTTGAGCTGGATGAAAATGAAATAACATCTAACGGTCTTGAAGTCATCAATGATGAAGAAATGACAATGGACAACGGTTTTGAATTTGATCTTAAGCTTGATGAAGATGGAATCGAAATTGACTCCGAAGAAGTTGTTACAGACACTGTAAAAACTGAGACAGATCCTGCCTCAACAGGATTGGCGCAACTTAAGGACTCCGGTTTGGAAGACAAATATGCTGAAAGCCGCCTCAAGGTTGAGGGTGAAAAAACAGAACAGGATCTGAAGGCACCAGCGGATATTGATCTTGAAGTAAATGATTTTGAGGATCTAGATGATATCTGGTCACGCTCTCCGGAATTGGATCAGACACCTAGAGAGGGCCTGACGGATATAAGTTTGGAAGAAGAAGAATTTCAACCCGAATTTCCAGAAAATCTCTCCTCATTTGAAGAGCCAGCCGAACCTTCGATTCAAGACACTGATTCCGAAAGCAGGATCACGTCAGAATCAGTTCAGGAATTGGATAATTATGAACTGGAACCTGATTTCGAAGAAACAGGAGAGGAATCGCTAAGTTCACTTGACAATAAATTGTTAACGGATTCTGTGGAGCAGGATCTTGAGGAGACCGTCAAAATCGAGGATGTTGAACAATTCGTAGAAGATACATCTGCAGACGAATTTGAAGAAGATTTTGATGAGAGTCAGGGAGATGCGGATATTATGTCAATGGTTCATGAAAGTATTGGCGAGCAGGAAGAATCAGCAGAAAGTGCTATGATTGAACTGGAAGACCTCAGTGAACAAATGGAAGCTCTTGATTCTGCAGAAACAGAGTTTGAAATAGAAGAAGAGCAGTTTGAGAAGGATCTAGAAAAAGAAAAACTGGAAGTTGAAGAATTATCTGAAGACGAATTAGCAGTGTCAGAAGATGATTCAGAAGACGAACTGGTAGAATTCATGCTGGATGAACTGGGAGATCTTCTGGAAACGGATGAGGAAGAATCAGTAGACGGTGAAGCTGATTATGGAGATCCGCTTGTTGAGGAACTGGAAGAAAGCCTCGCAGCAGAATCCAAAGACTTGCAAGATGTTGATGCAGAGTTTGACAAAAAAGTGTATACTGAAATGTCACTTGGACTTGAAGAAGATGTGTTTGACAGTTGGGATGATGCTGAGGATGCCTTTATGGGATTTGATCGAGAAAAAGAAATTACTGAAGAAGCTCCGGATCAGACAGAAACAGAGGCAAGTGCTTTCGAAAGTTTTGATGATGAAGAAGAAAAATTTGAAAAAGCTGACAGTTTCAGTTTTACAGAAAATGAGTTGAAGGAGATTGTCACAAATTCAGTTCAGAATGCTTTGGAAAAATCTATTGCAGCATCTCTTGTCGAATTGGCAGTTTCAGAATTAAAAACACAAGTAATACGAATGGATCAAAGCAGAGCCTTGTAAGCCAGGGCGATTTTAGCTCCTAAGCTGGCATTATTACGTACCAGTGCAATGTTACTCTTCAGGCTTTCTCCATGAGTAAGCTGATTGATTCGCTCCAGCAAATATGGAGTCACCTCTTTTCCTTCGATTTCCTTTTCAGTTGCTTCTTTCAGCGCTTCTGTAATTGCTCCTTCAATTAGTGACTCATCCATTGCATCTTTCGGAGGCACGGGATTCCCAATCACAAGACCTCCGGCCAACCCCAAGTCCCATTTAATTTTCATACAACGTGCAATGTCTTCAGGTGTGTCAATTCGGGTTTGAACCATTGAACCGCTGGACGGAGTATAAAATGAAGGAAACTCTGCCGTCTGGTAACCAATTACAGGCACACCGTGTGTTTCCAAATATTCAAGAGTTCGGGGAATATCAAGAATGGATTTTATTCCGGCACAGACTACAGCAACTTTTGTATGAGCCAACTCCGTCAAGTCTGCGGAAACGTCCATGGTTTTTTCATTTTCGCGGTGTACTCCGCCAATGCCGCCTGTCACAAAGACTGGAATTCCGGCAATCTGTGCGCAAATCATAGTTGCAGCCACAGTGGTGCCACCGCTCAGTTTTTGTGAAAGAACTACCGGTAAATCCCGGCGACTGACTTTTACCGGATCACTGTTTTGAGCAAACTGCTGAAGCTCCTGCCTGCTCAAACCGATCTTGATCCTGCCTCCTGAAACAGCAATTGTGGCGGGGAAAGCCCCCTCATTTCGAATAATATTTTCAACTGCGAGTGCTGTTTCCAAGTTTTGAGGATAAGGCATTCCATGTGAAATAATTGTCGATTCCAGTGCAACAACCGCTTTATCTGTTTTCAGTGCATCTTGAACTTCCTTGGAAATGTCCACCCACTGTGCTGTCTTATTTTTTTCCATATAATTTGGGAATATAAAATGTTTTATGATTTTATTTGTTACTTCTGAAACTAACGGAAACGGCTGTAGCTGTCAATCATCATCGTCAGAAAAGAACCGGATTTAATGATAGGACTGTCTACAAAGGATTCAAGAAAAAATAATCATGATGGTTACTGACAATTGTTTATCTGAAAATAATAAATGGGGATTCTTATTTATCAATCTGATTGCAACTATTGTCAATTCTGCTAGCCTGTTTAGGCTATTTCTTTTTTCAGGAGGGACTATATGAAAATTGGTATTCTTCAGTGTGATTCCACCAATGAAAATTTCCGGGACGAACACGGCAACTATCCGGAAATGTTTATGTCACTTTTTAAATCTGTTGATCCGGATTTAGATTTTAAAAATTATGATGTACAGTTGGAGCAGTATCCCCAAACTCCGGAAGAGTGTGACGCGTATTTGATCACCGGCAGCCGCCTCAGTGTGTACGACAATGAACCGTGGATTCGAAAATTGGAAAAGTATGTAGTTGAACTGCACAGGCAGAAACATCCTCTGCTGGGCATTTGCTTTGGACACCAAATGGTTGCCAAAGCTTTAGGCGGAAAAACTGAAGCATCAGAACGAGGTTGGGGTGTAGGAGTGCAAAACTACCAAACGGTATCCATACAAGCCTGGATTGAACCCGCTTTGGAACAATTTTCACTTTTGGCAAGTCACAAGGATCAGGTTACAAAACTTCCGGAAGGTGCCGAATTGATTGCGGAGAGTGATTTTTGCCCTTATGCAGCTTTCAGAATTGAAGATCATATATTGACATTTCAGGGACATCCGGAATTTCAGAAAGCATACTCCAAAGCATTACTGAATCTCAGGAAAGAAATATTGGGTCCAAAAGTATTTGAAGCAGGAATGAAATCGCTGGAGCAAACCTTCCAACCTCAGCAAATAACACACTGGATGCTGAATTTCCTCAGGAAAGGTGATCCTCACAAATAACCGGTTACGGTCTCGAATCCGGACCTTGCTGTTCCCTTTTTGCTGGAGAATTATGAGTTAGTTCCCAGAGCTTGAAATAACGGACGACAAAATTCAGGGCATCAAAAATTGCACAGAACAATCCCGGAAATCCGTCGCGGAATCCTCCTTTAAACAGATAGCGTCTTAAGAAACGGGAAAATGGTTTGAGTAGCAGAAAGCGAATAGAATTTCCTGCAGTCACCTGTACGCCGGCATCCCGGAGATAACCTGCCTCAACTTCGGAATAAAAATCGAACTTGCTCAAAAACTGGCTGATGTTCAGGTAAGGAAAGTGGAGCATATCATTTTGCAGACTGCCGATACTTCCCTCCACTACCAGTTTTTCATGTACATGTTGGTTAGGGAAGCTGGCAGAACCTTTCTGGAATAAACGTAACTGTGTGTCCGGATATTGACTTCCGTGACGCAGCCAGTGTCCAAAGTAATGATTACGGCGTTTTAAGCGGAATGCTGTGTTGACTGTATTTTCAAGCGTCTTTTCAATTTCCAACACCAACAGCTCAGGCAGCCTCTCATCTGGATCCAGATAAAAAACCCAGTCCCCGGAAGCTTGATCCACCGCAAAGCTCTTGTTAACATTCAGGTTGGTATTGTTTGGTCGTGAAAAAACACGGCAGCCTAGATCACGTGCAACTTCCAGTGAGTCGTCCTGACTTTCACAGTCAACATATACGATTTCAGTTGCCCATTTGAGTTGGGGCAATAATTCCCGTAAATGATCAACTTCATTATGACCGATGATGGTAACGCTGAGATTCATGGAGTTTAGTTTTTGCTTCAGTTTACTTGCTGCCAGAAAAAATATTGAAAGCTTGATTTGAAAATGATCTGTTGACCAATCTATGACAAGTTTAAGATCTTGTCAATGTTGCAGATGTTTCTGAATATTCCGGTCCGTTATTGGTTTGGCGAGAAACCAAGGCTTATTAAAGAACATAGGGGAGGGGAAGTAGATAACCTGATTGCCGCAGTTGATAAGGCGACTCATGACTATCCATGGAAAACGACCTACATGGCCTTTCCAGCTCCCAAAAGCAATATCTTCACTGCCTGGATCGCTAAGCACGTGCCCGATCTGGAGTTAGACCTTCCGTTTTCAGCTATTGGTAGTGGCTATGTGAAAAAATCTTAACAGGAGTTTATAATTAATGGAATTGACCGAAAACTGAATGGGGGCAAACACAAAATTTGCCCCTACCTGCGTGCTTCCACAATTTTCCGGAAAGAACCAGCCTGTACTTCCTCCTCCGTCACTCCTGCATTTTCCACATCTTCCGGATCAATCGCACCACTGTTAAGTGCACGGAAAAAGAAATTCAGCAAACCTTGACCTGTAGCCGCATCATCAAAAATATCTCCACTCAAAGTGGCTTTTGACGCTTGCTCCACAAAATTACGCAGACGCACAGTGGATTCCTGAATTTGCTCCAGAAAAAAAGCGGAGTTGGCCGCATAACGTACCGGAATTTGTCCCGGATGCAAATCCCAGCCTTGATAAAATCCATGTGCCAACGAATGCCGGATATGGCCGTAAGCCAGTTTCCATGCACGGTGAACGGTTTTCAAATTTTCACGAACTTGCAACGCTGAAAGATTTTCTCCTCGATGCGGAGCAACGGGCATGATATTGGTTGCGCCATCAGAAAGAAAAATTCCGGAACCGCCAAAGGCCACTTTCATAACATCCCTTGCAAAATCACAAACTGCGCTGTCCATCGTTTGATAGGCCGCAATCAAATCACAAGAAGCCGTGTAATCATAAGTTCCGAAATGTGCTCCGATACAACGGTTCTTAGCGGCTTGTGCAATTTTCCTGGCGGTCACTTCCCCGTTTGCATTGAAAACAGATTGAGTGGTTTCGATCATAATTTCCATTTTGAGGTCACCGGATGGCAACTCAGAGTCTGCTTCCAAAACCTCAAACAACTGCACCAATGCCGCCGCTTGTTCCGGAATTTCAACTTTTGGTAAGGTCACCACAAAATTATCCGGAAGCACCCCGCCAGTTTCCACCAATAAAGTACTGATAAAAATATTCAAAGTCCGGACACCGCGTTCCACAAACTCTGAATTGAAGGGTTTGATGCGGATGCCGATGAACGGCGGCAAAGTCCCTTGTTTCATTCCTGTAGCAACTGCTTTAGCTCCCTGAACCGCCACTGCGTCTTCCTCTTCATCCGGACGAATCCCAAAGCCGTCCTCATAATCGAGCCGAAAATCTTCTACAGCTTCACGTTTCATTTTTTTACAAACTTGCCCATAAACCCGCCAGGCGAGCCATGTTGCATAGTTTTCTGGATCGACACCATTTTTTTCTGCATCCGCAACCAAATCATTAATTTCTGGAACCTTTTTTGGCAAACTTTCCGCTCCTTTCAATTCCAGAGCATGTGCAAAAGTAACAAAATTGGGTGCAAAATCGTTTAGATTTTTTATTGCCAACTTGCCCATTTTTGTTGCCGTGTCGGTTTTGAACAAATGCGCCCCGCCATAGATCGTATGAACGGGTTGTCGCAAAAGGGATTTACCCGGATAATCGCTTTCAAAAGATTGGTTTGCACCGGAAAGTTGTCTCAATATTCCCGAAGTCCGGTCTGAAGTTAAAATGTTTTTCATGGTTTTAGATATTTGGAATTTTACTAAAATATTATTGATTAATTCATCTTTTTGTTGAATCTGTAACTGTAGTATTTCATAACTTGGTGTTTTCTTCTATTCTGAATAGTGATTGCAGACAACCTAAGTGAGTTTATATTATCTCTCTCTTCAAGTGTGTCCATCTGTAACAATATGGGTTCCCGTTTCGCCACGAAGAAGTGCGGACAGGGCATTTTCAAGATACCATATGGTCGAACGTTTTCCTCCACCTTAAATAAAACAAATTGTGGTTTCAATTTAGACCCCATGATGAATGAAGGGTCTGTTTCTTAAACTTCTGAGGTGATTGCACGCAACACGGTGGCTATTCCTGCCAAGGTATCCCATCCGGAAGTGTGGCCAATGCGATCAATTGCGTCCACCTCTGATGCGAGTTTGTCCACATCGGCCTTAAGTAATGCGTAAAACACTCGGTGAAGCGCCTCACTCCCCTCGCCAATGGCGGCTGCTTGAAGGTGGGCACGGCTCACCGGACCCGTGGTCTCAAGCATGGCAGCGATTGGGATATAGAGTTGCTTCTGGACTATAATTTTCCCACAGACATGCAACGCTATTAGCATCCCCCCCAGAAAATCATCACCAGACGGAGTGAGACCTGGCCCCAGTCCCAGCAGTGCTGCAACAGATTCGTTATCGGGTGATCTTGGTATTAGCGATGCAAAACTTTCATGGAGCCAATTCTCCAAAACCTCAATTGAAGGTACTGCCGCAAGGCTTTCCGCTGTTGCAGGAAAAGTATTGTGACAAGCCAGCAGAAATCGACCGAGTCCTTCTGTTGGCAACCTTGCCTCTGTGAGGTTTGCAAGTGCATCAAGCCCGCGCTCCAAGGAATTTTTTGACCAGATGGGTGGCGGTGGTGGTAGCCAAGAGTTTACGTCTTGAGTTGAGATGATTGGGCAATCGTCGATGGTGATGCTCGCGGGGGTGAGTTCCACCAATCTGCCAACGGAAAATCGATGCATCCATCCTCGGCCGTATTTGCCTTCGATACTGACTATCAACGGCCCAGAGCCGAGGGCCATATCGGCAAGACAAATCCAATCACCGTTCACATCAAGGTAAAGACTGCGTTCGAAAATCTCTGCCACACGACCAAACCGGACACCGTCAAGGACTCGTCGGGCGATGGATCCAATCACAATCGCCTGTTCCATAGGAATGCCTGCCAGTGATTCACCTGCGAATGCAGGGTTCGGTAGCTTTGACCACGAATTCTCAATCATCCCGGACGAGACAGCTAAGGGCCAGTGTTGCTGCATCAGCGTTGGTGGGGGCCACCACGATTCCACCATCAACCAACTTAGCCATCTGTGTTTGTCGATTCTGCGGATCATCGTCAGTACCGGTCACTGAGGCAACTACAATCGGCCGTTCAGTCCCTGCGGCCTCTACAACCCGGACGATTGTTCCCGCCGGATCGGGATGGGCACCGAAACCGATCACAACGTCAAGCAGGATCACAGCAAGCGTTGAATCTGCCAGTGCTTTGGTCAGTTCTTCGTCTCGCACAGTTGGATCGATCATCGGATGCGGGCGCCCCCTCGTGTATTCATCGCTACCCAAATCGATGAGCACATGACTAGTCCCAGAGCCAACAGCCTCAGCCCCTGGGATTGGTGCATTTGATGCCACTGACACCCCTTGGTCCAGAAACACAACCTGTGCTTCTGAGGACAGTGTACCTCCGCAGAAAAGCCCATGAATGCGTTGGTGCCCGGTAGTAACATGAGGAATGATGGACTTGAACTCAGGTCTTTTTTTCTTGCTTGATCTGCCCGTCGCCAGTTCCGCAGTGGCCTTCAACGTCCGTGCAAAGCTGACGTTGTCCGGCAGGGACGGTGCGTCTGCACCTAGAAAACAGACGGTACAGGGTTTTTCACTGTGGGCCAGCGTATCAATGACACGCTTAGCAACTGACGGTGATGGTGGTTTAGAAATCAGCACTATGTGGCGGGTCGCCGAATCTCCCTCCAGCATGTCGAGTGCCGCCAGTGTGCTGATACCACCAACCGGGTCACTGAGGTCACGGCCTCCAACACCTAGGGCATGCGAAACTCCGTATCCAGCCTGCGCGATCAGACTTGATACTTCCTGTATGCCGGTGCCGGACGCACCAATGATTCCAATAGCTCCTTGTGGGATCTGGTTGGCAAAGGCGAGCGGCACGCCACCGATGATGGCGGTCCCACAGTCCGGTCCCATGACCAACAACCCAGCCTCAACAGCTTCGCGCTTGAGCGAGACCTCTTCGGAGAGAGAAACGTTATCACTGAACAGCATGACGTTCAGTCCAGCACGGAGAGCCTTGCGCGCCTCGGCTGCAGCAAAGTCCCCCGGAACTGAAATCAGGGCAAGGTTTGCAGCGGGCAGATTGTCCTGTGCCGAGCGCAATGTTCTGGGACGCAAAGTGGTAGTCCCCGTATGGCCAACCGTAGGCCGTTCCAGCAGGATCTCAGCCTTGGCCAGTGCACTTGCCGCAGTGGCTTCATCCCGTGCCCTGATGGCGAGTATAAGATCTCCCCCAGTGGCTCTAAGGCTGGCTCTTGCCAGCAGTTTGGAGTTATTGAGAAGGTCGAGGTTGGACGGGGTGCCGATCATGAGGGCGGCATCCTCAACCCCGTCAAGAAGAGTGATGGAGCGGGAGATCTGCATTAGTATCACTGAGTCAAGAAACAGTCCAACACAGACGCGGTTCACAAGTTTGCTCATCCTACCCCCAGCCGGGTCGCCAGTGCCTTCAGCGCCAGTTCAAAACAAGCCAGAGGTGCTCTGACGACCCCTGCACCGACCTGACCGATTCCCGGTTTGCGGTGAGCAATGCCGGTGTTAATTGTTGGAGTAATACCCGTTTCCACCACCAGACGGATGTCGATTCCTGTCGGCACCCCCTGATAATCAAGAGCTGGAATTGTCCATTCGGGGTTTTGTGTGAGCGTAATCTCACCCATGGTGCGGGTAAAATCGGCTGCACTGGACGGTGTTCCCACACCGACGAAACCAGCAACGGCTGGTGCCGCTGCCATGGCAAACCCTCCAAGCCCGATAGTCTCGACAATGGTGGAGTCCCCCATGTCAGGATTGGCATCGTCGGCACTAAATCCAGGAAAATAAAGTCCTACTGGCATTTCCACTGGCGCGGTGAACCATTCATCGCCAAGACCACTTACGCGAATACCGAAGTCGGTGCCATTACGGCTCATCGCGGTGACAACGCTGGAGCTTTCGATGTCACACACTGGATCCATGATCGCCTTACCCAAGACCATGGCCAAGTTGAGAAAGAACTGGTCGTTTGAGCCGATGAAGGATAGCATTTCGGCCAGTGCGGTGCGATCATCCACTGTTCGTGCAAGGTCCGGGGCTAACGTCCGTAACAGCAGGCTTGAACAACCAAGGTTGCGCTGGTGCATCTCATCACCCATGGTGAGACCACGGGCGACCAGTGGTTTGAGCTCAATCCCCTTACCAGCACGAAGGGCGACACCGAGTGCTGGACCCAGCGTATCCCGTAGCCAGCCCAAACGCTTTAGCACTGATGCATCGTTGCCACCGAAACGCATCACCTTTCCAAGTCCCTCGTTGATGGTACAGAAAGCATGGTTGCCGCTAGCACGGTTTTCCACCACCAGCACCGGCTGGCTGAGTGTGGTCATACCTGTCATAGGGCCGACCGCGCCAAAATCATGGTTTGGATTAAGACTAAACGCCCCAGACTCAGCCAATCGTTCTGCCTCGGCAAGGTCTGTGGCCCAACCCTCAAATACTGCAATGCCAGCGACCGCTCCGCGCATTGGCCCGCACATGTTTCCCCAGTCGATCGGAGGACCGGCATGAAGAATCATGCCCTCCTGAAGTGCTGGGATCGCCTCGCTTGCCGGAACCACGTCAATCAGTACCGGTTCGGCTTCCAAGATCCTACGGATGGCCTCCGCATTGGCCTCACGTATGCTCGAACCCACTTTCTCCGATGTAGTCATCATTCACTCAGTTTCGAAAGGAGGTTCGCCAGTTCTACATTTCCACGTGCAGGAGGTGACCAGTCCACATGCACCACTACTGTTCCCTGTTTCGTAAGTTCATCAGCAAAGGATGCGAGTCCAAGATTTATAACTTGAGGTGGACCGTTCAGGAGAGGCTGCGGTACCGTTTTGTCCTTAATCTGGGCACCACCCTTCGGTTGGTCGGATGCTTTGTTCATTGCTTGTATACCTTGTAGGCAGCATCCACCCCGGCACCTGGAGGCGCGACGAAACCGTTACGCCGCATCACAATCTCAAGCGCACTGAGACAGCGCAGGATGTTGGCCTTGTGACACACATAGCCCATCGTGCCAATTCGCCAGATTTTTCCGCGTAAAGGACCGAAAGAGGTCCCGATTTCGAGGCCGAAGTCATCCAGTAACTGTGTCCGTACTTGCTCTCCGTCGCCAAGCGCATTGGGGATAAAGACTCCAGTCACGTTGTCCATCCGGTAACGTTCGTTGCCAAAGAGTTTTAGATTCATGGCTGTGAGACCTGCGCGGAGAGCTTGGCTGGAGATGCGATGACGGGCAAACCCCGCTTCTAGTCCTTCCCGGAGAACTTCCTGAGCACAGGTATGGGCAGCGTAGAGCATAGAAGTCGCCTCGGTGTGATGGTTGAGACGCTTCGAACTCCAATAATCCATCAGCATTGCAAGATCAAAGTAATTCGACTGCACAATCAATCCATCAGCATCTGAGAAATCCTCAGGTCGGATACCAACCTCGACATGCTTGCGTGCGTTCACGATTTCAGCAACGCGGTCGTTGATCGTGAGCGGTGAGGATCCTGGCGGACCAGAGAGGCATTTTTGTAACCCTGCTGTGACTGCATCAAGACACCACTTGTCAACCTCGATCGGCATACCTCCCAATGTTGCAGTTGCGTCCACGTAAACCACTGTGCCTGCTTCACGGCATAAAGGGCCAATCTCATCCAGCGGCTGGGCCATCGTTGTTGACGTGTCGCCATGGACCAAAGCTACAAAACGCGGCTGGTGAGCGCGAATTGCATCAGCGATCTGCTCAGGTTCGAACACCGTTCCCCATTCAGTCTCAATGTTGATCACTTCCGCTTGGCAACGTCTCGCAATTTCGGTCAGGAGGTGGCCAAAACGGCCGAAAATCGGCACCAACACCCGGTCGCCGGGTGAGATAATTGAACTTAGACACGCCTCAATGCCCGCACGGGCTGTGCCATTGACGAGGAATGTCCATTGGTTGCGAGTTCGGTAAACCTGCCGATAGAGCGCCATGACCTCATCCATATAACCAGTGAACTGGGGGTCGAACTGACCCAGCATCGGCAATGACATTGCTCTCAAAACTGCTGGGTATACATTAACCGGCCCAGGACCCATCAAGAGGCGTTGTTCTGGTTCCAGCGTTTTGAGTTCTAAATGGTTTATCAACTTGTTCTAATGCTAAGAGATTGGAAATTCATTGTGGCTGTTTTAGCTTTACTGATCTGGAAAGATATGGGTGCCTGCTTTGCCAAGTAGTGCAGGCTGTGCTTCTTCAAGATGCCCTATGGTCACACGTTTTCCTCCACCTTCGATAAAACGAATTGCGGCTTCAATTTTAGGCCCCATACTACCCGCATGGAACTGTCCTTCTTCAAAATATCTTTTTGCTTCTGAAACGGTGATATGACCCAGTTCCTGTTGTTCCGGTTTTCCGAAGTTTATAGCAACTTGAGAAACAGCGGTCAGGATCATGATATCCTCAAATCCAAGGACATTAGCCATGTGAGCTGTTGTCAGGTCTTTGTCAATAACTGCCTCAATTCCACTTCGCAAACCTTGACTGTTGCGGACGACCGGAACACCGCCACCTCCGCCTGTAATAACTATAGTACCATTACTTGATAAGGATTCAACAAGAGAAATATTGCAAATGTGTTTGGGTTTCGGTGAAGCAACTACCATGCGCCAACCACGTCCTGCATCTTCTTTCATCGTCCAGCCCATTTTTTCAGTAAGATTTTCAGCCTCTTCCTTGTTGTAAAAATAACCCACTGGCTTGGTTGGATCCTTAAAACCGGGATCATTTGCGTCCACTTCGACCTGTGTCATCAGACCAACTACATGACGCTGATTTCCGGCTTTTCTCAACGCATTCTCAAAAGCCTGCACAAGAAGATAAGCCGTCACACCCTGGGTATTTGCCACACAAATGTCCAAAGACATTGGAGCAACCTGTTTATGGGCCAGGGCTTGACGCATCAGGACCTTGCCAATCCCGGGGCCGTTCCCATGAGTAATAATCAGCTCGTTTTCAAGTTCTAACAGTGGCAACAATACATCAGCCGTTTCTTTAGCAATTGCAACCTGTTCTTCCGATGTCCCTTTTATACCGGCCGGGTGAATCGCATTACCACCCAGAGCAACAATAATACGTTTGGGAAATTCTTTGTTTGAATTCATGTAATAACGCCTAAATGGTATTGATTTTATTGAGTAACAAAAACATTGAACAATTCGGCTAATTCCAGTGCATCAAGGTTTGCATCCAGAGCCAAAGACAAAAGCAATGCTGATTTTTGCGGATTAAGCAAACCTGACGGAAAAACATTTTTACTTTTAACTGAAGTCATGGTTTCCGCTATAACCGTAACCTGTGACACCCGAGAGGAAACGACGACAGTGCATCCGGAGTTTGCCGTTTCAGCGATTAGTCCATTCAGGTTATCAGGCATTGTACCGCCTCCAAACCCTGCCACCACCAATCCTTTACAAGCATTACCCTCAAAATCGTCAAGTGGCTGATCACCGCAACCAGCACGAAGTAAAACAATATCTACAAACGGCAACTCGTCATCATTTCGCAAATGGTCGTGGAATCGTCCCACTAGCGGAGAAAGATTTGGTGATCCGAAAACCAAAAGGCTTTCACCTACAATCTTTCCTATCGGCCCACCTGGATAAGCACAAAAGGAATCCAGAGCTACGGAATCAGTTTTGATCGTTTGCCATGCCGGAATTACCAAACCGTTCATTACTACCAGCATCTCATGATTTTGAAGTTTCGGAGTGGTGGCTACAAGAACCGCTTGAAACAGATTCATTGGGCCATCCGCGCTGAGTGCGGTGCTGGGACGCATGGCTGCAGTCAAAACTACCGGTTTTTTTGGTTTGCACACCAAATCAAGGAAAAACGCCGCTTCCTCAAGTGTATCTGTTCCGTGGGTAACCACTAGACCATCAACGTCTGAAGTCCCTGTTAACTGCTCTATTCTACGGGCCAGTATTCGCCATTGGTGTGGACCAAGATTTTCAGAACCAGTGGTAAATAGGGTTTCCGTATGAATATCAGCCAGTTTTTCCAAACCTTCAATTCCACTGACGAGGTCGGAAGCATCTACGCGTCCGGACTCATAAGCCGCATCTGTTGCCGTAGAACCAGTTCCGGAAATCGTTCCGCCGGTGCCGATAACATGAATTTTCGGTTTGATAGTGACCTCTTTTCAACTGTCGTTTACCGTGCTTCAAACACCGCAGATATTTGCCAATAAGGACATCCGGAGCGGCACAGAAAATCCTATCTGCTTGAAATAAAGTTCGTGCTCGCTGGCATCAATCGCAAAATCAAACTCACCTTCGTTCCGTGGAAGGGAGTGCATCAGGCCTACCGTCTTGCCGCTTTTTTGTTTTATTTTCTGAAGTCCTTCAAGGGTGAAGTAGAATTCAGCCATTTTTTTCAAGAAATCATCTCGTCCGGGATCTCCCTTTTTCACAGAACAACCGGGCAGATACAGGAGATCCACTGCTTCATCGACAAGCATTTCTTCGTGCTGGCCAATAGTTAAATCGTTGACTTCGGTGAAATTGGCGCTCATTGCTTTCAACTTTTCGCGAATGACCGGAGGAACTTCCATACCGGTAGTGCCGGAATAAATCAGTTTTGATCCCATACGTGCCAGGCCAAGCCCGAAAGACTGCCCGGAACGTGCCCGTGACAAGTCAGGTGTAGCGATCATTACGGTCATTTCTTTAAAATTACCTCCCAGAGCACGGTACGCTGTGTACATATCAAGCAGTCCTTGAGTCGGATGGGTTACATTCCCGTAACCACCACTGATGATTGGCGAAACATCACTTCCCAATTGCTCGATGGTGTCAATCACTCCCTCATCCGGATGGCGCAAGACAATTATATCTGCGTACTGTGAGGTTACCCGAAGTGAGTCATAAAGTGATTCTCCCTTTGCTGCCGAAGAACTGACCATCGGATTGGATTCCGCAATTACGTTACCGCCAAGTCGGAACATCGCAGTTTCATGGCTGAAACGTGTACGGGTACTTGGTTGGAAAAACTGGGTGCAGAGTACCTTCCCTTCAAGCAACGGAATTCGGTAACGCCAAAATGGTTCAAGCATTAACGCCGTCTTAAAGATGTTTTCGAGTTCGCTGGATGAATAATCATCAATGAAAATTAAATGCTGCCCTTTGATTCCAGTTTTCTCAATTTGCTTGAAAATATCATTAGGGCGAAAATCAACTGTAAGTGTCATAGTTTCCAATTTTTAAAGAAGTTAGAAATAAGGTCAAAAAAAATGTCAGCATCAAGACTCTGTAATTTTGAGACAAGAAAAATAAATTGGTCTGTCACCCTCCATAAGCCTGTCAATCATGGTTGAAAAGTTTGAAACAGACCAAGGTACGTTTTTGAACGCGGATAGGCGTAACCATTAAGCTTACTGGTTTGCAGTCCAAGTGCAACTAAACTTTCCACAAGCTTTACCGCAGCGGAAACTCCATCGATCACTGGGACACCGAATTCTTCTGAAAGTTTCGCAGCAAGATCTACCATTCCTGCACAGCCGAGTACAATGGCTTCAGAACGATCATCATCCAATGCTTTCTGAATTTCAACACGGATGAGTTTTGTGGCATCCGAGTCTGGATTCTCCAATTCCAATACCGGAACTTCTGTTGCCCTGATACGATGGCATTTCCGGGACATACCGTA
>ENA-UPTF01000384-UPTF01000384.1-marine-metagenome-genome-assembly--contig:-NODE-384-length-31433-cov-6.008579_pt1 | contig 31433 bp, 19 predicted proteins | sample MGYA00238166_ERZ767019 | MGnify/ENA primary metagenome ERZ767019 (study PRJEB28930, sample SAMN06266391) | marine metagenome | isolation source: Sea water from 250 m depth | place: Atlantic Ocean | study... | reverse complement strand
TCTTAGTCTGCATATACTCACCAGCATGTATTTGATATAGATAAATACCAGCACTCACTGGTTTACCGTAGTCATTGGTAGCATCCCAGATGATTGATCGGTAACCAGCATTTTGTGTTTGATCCATCAGGGTTTTTACATTTCTACCCAGCATATCGTAGATGTTAATATTTACATTAGCCTGTTCAGGTAAGTCATATCGTAGTGTTGTGACAGGATTGAATGGATTGGGGTAGTTTTGGTGCAAGGCATACTTTGTAGGTATTTTAATCAATGGCAACACAGTTACTATTATGGTTTCATTCACTGATGCACCATTTATATCTGTTGCTGAAAGTATGAACTCCTCTGATCCATTATAATTCAATAATGATGTAATAAATGCTATATGCGACAGGCTATCTAATGCAATGCTAATATTCTGTTCAACTGATGGAATAATAGAAATAGATAATCCTGCATTATTGTCATCAATGATAAGTGTATCCAGATCAATAATTAAAATATCATTCTCTAATAATTTTAATGTATCAGGACTCAACCATATAGGCATATCATATATTAATGTAAACTGGCTACTTCCTTTAGTTTCATACTGGTTAAGGGTAGGTGAGTAGGTTTTAACTTGGATTGTATTATTCATTGGTGAGAACTCCATTATTCTTAGAAACCCGTTACCTCCATTAGGATAATATTGATAATCAGAAAGCAACGTATATACTATGTTGCCATTGATAGTAGTATCTTGTCTTATTCCCTCCGCTGATTTATGTCCACAAAGCATCAAAAACATATTTGGGTTGTCATTTAATCCTTCATATATAGCTTGTCCTTGTGTTCCCCAAGGTGGTTGAATACCTGCATCAATAATATAATGACTTACTATAATTGCTCGTCTCGTGCTGTAGGTATTTAGCAAACTATCTGCCCAAACAAGGACTGATTCTTCAGGGTCGGTGTTATATTCAAAGAAAATCGCGATAAAATCATAACCGCTTGCGCTAAATAATACATAATGCTGGTCATTTTTTGTTCCATAGTGTCCACCATAATACGATCTGCCTAGAAACCTATTTTCACCAAAATATTGATTATACAATTCTGTTTCTCCAGGTTCACCAACAGATCCCACACCAACACCTTGATCATGATTACCTACGGCAATACCATAGGGGATTCCATCTTCTAGATTTGTAATTAATGAATCTTCAATTATACTCATACTGTAATCAGCATACATCCATGGTATTTCTTTAGTATTTCCTTTTTGAACGACATCGCCAAGATGAGCAACAAAAACTATATTCAGTGAATCTTTATTATCCGCAATCCATTGAGTTTGAGCAGTAAAGTGTGTTGGAGTACCACCATGTCTTATATCAGTATAATATTGTGTGTCAGGTAATCCGATTATAGTGAAATTTCTTTGTGCGAAAAGTTGAGAAACAGATAGAATGAATAACATAAATGTAAATACTCTTCCTTCTTTTCTTGTAATAAAGACATTCATTATAATAAGTGGATACTATATTTCGGAAACAACGGTCTTCACTATATGTTAGTTATTTTTTCACTAATATAACACAATTGTTTAAAATGTGATGTGCTAAAAGGTCAATGCAATATTGAAGATCATACATGTTTAGCGCCTCATATGTCGGTTTAAATCACGATTGCATGTTTAATATCAATGGTATGTGAAAATCAATGTTATGTGAAAAATTAGTGAATTGCGTAAATATGTTTTTAACAATAATCCAAAAGTGTACATGAAAATAACAATTCTATAGATTTATAAATTATCAAAAAACACACAATAAATAATGCGTGATAATCCATATTTACTTCAAATAGGTAAAAAAATAAAAGATGCCCGCCTTAGTAATAATCAAAGAATCAGGGAAATCGCGGAAAAGCAAACGTTAGCAAAGGATTAATATCAAAGATAGAAAACGGTAAAACATTTCCATCATTGCCAGTGCTAATTTCGATAATCAATGAATTAGATGTAAATCTTAGTGATTTTTTTCATGATATTGAGCCTATTGTTTCCACCGACTATATTCACACAAAAGAACAGGATTTCCCCATTGTTGAAAAGGAGAAATCTAAGGGATTTGTATATCATCATATTCACAATCAGGATTTCAGTGGATTTTCGTTCGCCTCAGACATATTGGAAATTCATCAAAATGCAAAAAGGGACTTTGTCACAACGGACGGATATCAATTTCTCTATATTTTAAATGGATGTATAAAATATCAACTAGGGGATCAACAATTAAAGTTCGAAAAAGGTGACTCTCTATTTTTTAATAGCCGGATAATACCCCATTTACCTGAAAATAAGCATAAAGAAGTGGGTAAGATACTTGTCGTATATATTCTATTCTGATGTTACCTCTTTAATTATTATACTATGGTATTAATGTCAGAACCTCGTTTTCTTAAAAAGTCAATTTATTTTTTCCTTATACTAAATATTATTTGCTGAAACTTATTTAATAACAGTTTAAGCTTGGCTTTCTTATCAATGTTATTACAATACAAGTATTAGTTATTAATCGAAGCATAATTAAAATTTTCAAGGAAAATATCATGAATATAATGATTATCTATCTCCTTAATAACTAATTGATTATTACTCTTTGAACTATAAGCATCCCACTTAGCATTTGTTGAGCCAGTAATTGAATAATAAACTATACTTCCTGGTGTATTTTCACTAATAATATAATTTTTCGCATGCGTGGGAGCTGCCCAGTAAAGGTTGCCAAGTTCATTAAATAAATTCTGTGCTCCATTCCTGGAATCTTTATGAATAGCACTTTCGATATTGATATTATTTATCGTTTTCAATTCATTATATAAACGCAATCCGAATGCATCGGTTTTTAAATGATACATATTTATTCTTAATTCGGTTTCATACTCATGATTTTTTATTCTATTAACTAATTTTGCTACAGGATTATATATTGTATCCCAACTACTTTCATAAAAAGTCGTTGGGATCGGGAAAAAATATACACTAAATACATCATCAGTATAATTCAGACTCTCACTCTGGTGGTTATACTCACCTTCATAACGTACCGCATTCCAAAAAGCTGAACGGTTGGTGTGATTATTCCAAATTTTTTCAAAATAATTTTCATAGGCTTCGTATAATCCAGAATTACCACTAATCAATATTCCACTTTGAACCCATTCCCGCCCAGTTGGTCTTCCATAATCATCATGAGGATCTACATTGGCTGTTGAAATATATATGTTATTTGAATAATCAGTTACACCACCCGAATGATAATTAATCAATAAAAATTTGTTATGATGTTGTCCGTAGGTGGTTCCCTCTATCCATGATACTTTTTTATAAGAAAAGTAGTCACGTACATATTCCGATTCTGATTCAAAACATAGATCATTCATATAAACTTGAAAATAGTTAACTATCCCTAAATCATCTGCAGGATTGTGATAGATTAATCTAGTATAGATCTTTAATTTGGCTGCTTTAATTAATGAAAGAATTAATTTCTCCGAGTTTTCTTCTGCATGATCATAACCACGAACTTTACCATAACTATCGTGTTTAGGATTAAATCCAATATATAAAAGCCTTTCTAATTTGTATATGGCAAATTTTATTTGAACTTCTGTCTCAGGATTCTTTTCTTTATACGCTATAGCTCTATTAATTAAGTCACAATATTTGAACGTGACTGTATTCAAGGAATCAAAGGGTTTAAATGAGTAAATCTCTACTTTTGTATCTTGACCATTTGCAATTATTGAATACGGTTCAGATAGTGAATTATTTTTGGTAATAAGGTCAAACGTTTCTGAATTTTTATAATCAATATCAAAGATAACTTTATTAGACTCCTCATAGTCTTGAATAAGGATATCGCTATTGTTAGAGATATTGATATCTCCAGAACATGATACCAGTCCTGCAAGTAATATTAATAAAATTATTCTAAGAAATATCATTGATTCTTCTGCTCATCTAGTTTAGTATAATTTTCCAATTTCTAAGTAATCTACCATATCAGTTGTGCAAATATTTTCTATTTAATTAATGACATTTGTAACAATTGATCAAGACTATTAATCTTTGGAACTAAAAACTGTGCTTTGGGCCATATACGTTTCACAGTATGATGCTGGATCCACACAGGCTGTAAACCAGCTTCCTTTGATCCTAATATATCATTTATCCAATCATCCCCTACATAGATTGATTCATATGCTTTAACGCCTAATTGATTCAAACAAATATCAAACGGTCTCCGCTTAGGTTTTGGTTCAATTTTATTTTCTCCAGCAATGATAATAGACTGAAAGTATGATTCAAGAAATTTAAACTGATCTAAACTATGACTTCGTAATTCATTGGGTTGGTGCTGTGCATTTGTTATTATACCTAATTCATGAGTTTTAGACAATTTAATTATTGCATCCAATGTTTCAGGAAATAAATGGGTATTATGATTAACTAATTTCCAATAATCATATTCCCAATTTTCAAATAGAGTTTTATCTTCTCCTTGCTTGAAAGACCAGCATACGTTTTGCCACAATGTTTTCTTTGATAATATTGATTCAAGCAAAGAGTCGGATCTAATCTGACGGTATTTCTTCAAGAACTTGTTCCAATCTTTCAAACCAAGATATTTGAACAAATTTCTTTTTACTCTTTTTTCTGCCAACCGAAATCCTCTAGAAGAATCAACAAGAGTTTGAGTAAAATCGAATAAGATTGCCTTAATCATTTCAGAAATCAACTGAATTATAAACATACAAAATTCTCTTTAGGGGAAAATTATTATCAGTAATTATCAATAACAAAATAATCAAAACATATCCACTATTCCCTTCCCCATTTTTGCAAATAGTTGCCAAAGATGTCTTCATCGGTTGGCACAAATTCTGAAATTGGAACCGACAGAAAAGTATAATTTAAGAAATGTTTCCAGATGATATTTTCACTGGTATTATTTCCTGCCCAAGTACCGCCACCTAAAGAATCAGTAAAGGATTGTCCATTAAACCAACTACCACTATTTGCCATTGCATGAGGCATATTACAATTCACACGCCCAACATTCATTTGCATCGCCAACTCAACATGACGACTTTCCTTTGTACTGTGTATAGAAATAGAATGTCCTTCACCAGAAAATTCTAACATTTTCTTAACTCTATTTATTATCTCGCTAAATTCAATCCATTTCCATAAAGTCAATACTAAAGATATCTTCTCACCGGAAAATCGATCTTCGGGGCCTGGTTTTTTTCCCATAACCATCAGAAAGCGAGTACCTTTAGGTATTATAATCTCAGCCTGTTTTGCTAAATATTTAACCGGTTTCGCAATTACATCCCGATTCAAACTTATCCCATCCGGCCAATAATATTCTCTCAACCGCTCTCTTTCTTCACTATTACATAAATAGCCACCTTCGGCTTGTAATGCAGATACCATTTCCTTAAATACAATTTCCTCAATAGCGATAGCATTTTCTGATGAACAAGAAGCTGAATTATTAGCGATTTTTGATTTTATGATTTTTGCTGCTGCTGAATTTATATCGACTGTACTATCAACTATGGAAACAACATTGCCGGAACCAACAGTATGACTTGGTTTACCTGCCTGATGTACTACTTTTGCTAATGCAGCTCCTCCTGTAGCAACAGAAAAATCACATAATTGCATCAATTCAGTAGCTTTATCGTGGCTTGGATCGCTTATACACTGAACTAAATCCATAGGAACGCCGATCATATCTAGTGCTTTTCTCGCAATTTCAACTGCTAAATTTGTACTTTCTTTTGTACGCGGATGCGGAGAAACAATCATAGCATTGCGAGTTTTTAATATATTCACACCTAATGCAGTAACCGTTGACTCTGGATTTGTACAAGGTACAATATTGGCAATGACACCCATTGGTTTAGCAAATATTTTTAATCCTTTTTCCTTATCTTCGCTAATTAAACCACAAGTTTTAACATTACGCATTTGCCATATGCTGCCACGCGTTTTAGATTGTATTTTGGCAACTTTATCTTCATAGACACCAATATTTGATTCTTCAACAGCTAATTTGGCCATAGCCATTGCATTTTCTTCTTTTTGCCAAGCCCAACCAACAGCAGCAACCATTTCATCAACTTTATCTTGTGGCCAGAATTCAACTTCTTTAAAAGCTGCTGTGGCGCTTTCATACATCTTTTTTATTTCTGTCGACATCTTAGTCTCCTTCAAATTTGTTAGATATTCATACTATCTTGAATACTGAATCGAGGGTATTTCCTGATTAATATATTTTATTTACCAATTTTATTAATTCAGGTCTTTTTACTAGGATCTTCTATTTCCTCGTGTATTCTATAACCAGTACCATAATTTTGTTCTCTTTTTGATAATTTATCAGACCATTCTTTCAAAGAGTGTGTCTGAGCGGATTTAGCATATTTTGCGCGATCCTTCAATGTTGGAACAGGTCGATCTTCGGGTCCATCATATACTTCTTTGGGAGTCAACGTTTCTCCAAACTTGGTAAATTCCTCGCGTTCAACCTCTTCTATATAATGCGCTCCAGCGGCAAATGAACGTGTTATTGCAATAATCGACCAGATTGCTTCAGGGGTGAAACCGAGATCCATCATTGTTGCGCCAATAGCACCAAGCATGTCTAAATCAACCGGTTCGGGACTAACTTTTTTTGCTTCTTCTACTGTCTTCTCAATTATTTTAACATATTTACCTGAGACGCCTAGTTCTTTTGCACGTACAAACATCCGCTTAGCAGCAGGATCTTTGATCATCAATCCAGAAATTCCAAATCCTTCATCGTTTAAATGTTCCTTTACCATGATCTCAGCAATTTCAGATATAGTTTTGTTTTCTTTATCTCCAATTTCAGAATATTCTTCCAAACGATTTCCAAACGCAGAAAATGCGCCATAAGCATGGCCAAAAGCTAGAATTGAAGCTCCTGCGGCCTGAGTTAGAAATGTTTTTGATCTGCCGACTAGACGTGAGATAGATGCCGGCATTGAAAGGCCATCCTCCAATGCTAAGACCATAATATAGTTTAGCATTTTTTCTTCATTTGCGCTTGGGATGCGCGATTGGAAATTAATAAACAATACATCCACTAAACCGTAGCCTTCTTCCATTAACTCCGTGGTATCATACCCGCGGGTTACAATTCTATGGACATTCTTGTAAGCAATTTCTGAAACCCATTGAAAAGGAGCCCGCTTAGTATCTTTAGGTACGGTACCATATTCACGTTCGGCATAGTTATATGGCATTCGAGGATCATTTAAATTTCCAATATTCTTTTTTATATCACCCATTTTTTATACTCTCCTTCATCTTTTTGACGTTTAGCGTATTTTTCTCTTTCTTCTTGAGTTGGTACCGGTCTGTCATCTGGTCCTACATACTTAATCATGCTTAAATCAAGCATTTGAACCATCGGTTCGGATTTAGAAGCAGCCCATGCACGACCTTTTTTCATACTATATAAAGCATGAGTTGCACAACTATAACCTCGGGATACACTACCTATACACCAAGCTGCATTAGGAGCAAAACCTATATCACATAATGCTGTATTACCGGATCCCACTACATTAACACCTACTCGTTTTTTACCTTCAGCTTCCCTTCTGGCATGAAAATGTTTTTCAATAGATCGTTGTAATTCCAGATAAATACCCTCTACTTCCAATTCCTCCTGCTTTGCATGCAACGGTTCGGCACGTGGATCACTATCAACATGCTGTGGTTGCCCCATACCCATAACAGGTTGTCCGGCATCAAGATATTCATCAACCAATATTTTGCCTATTTCATCAATCGTTTTACCTTCATCTAAGGCACGACGTAGATATTTATTTAGCATATAGCCATGTGCTGCTCCTGGACCATGTACTCCACCAAAGGTCATAATCGATGCAGCTATTGCAGTTGGTAAATTAGGACGACCAGTAATGACTCCGATAGCTGCAGCTGCTGATGGTGACATCGAATGTTCCAAAAAAACACCCATTTCATATTTCAACATTTTTTCTTCGTTTTCTGTTGGAATTCGATTTTGAAATAAGATGAACATTGCATCATAAAAAGAATATCCTTTTTCAGCCAATTCACTCAAATCATAACCACGGAGAACTGTTTTCTCATCGGTTTTGTATGATATCGATGTTTTTGTTTTTCGATTTAATATTTTTGTTCTGTCCATATTTTCTCCTTTATTATATAGTTAAATCTATTGGTATATCTAACGTTTGATTATAAATCCTACAATTGCACATATAATACAGGCAAGACCAACAATCGGAAATACCATGCCGGTGTTTTGATTATTCTCAATAATCATCCAGCCTATTATAGGATTTACTAATCCCGCAAACAAGTAGGCAAAAAAGTTCATAATTCCCACACCCGTTCCTGAACGATTTTTCCCTAATAAATCTGGTGCCAATGCCCAAAAAGCAGACTGACAACCATATGCAAAAAATCCACAAAAGAACAATAATATAATACTCATCCAGTGATCTTTGGGTAAGTAATACATAAAAAATGAAATTATTCCAGCTGGTAACATAAAAGATACCATTAGTTTCCAGCGCACTGAGTTAAATATTTTATCAGAAATCCATCCGCCTATCACTGCGCCTATGGCCATGCCTACAGGCAGAGCTACACTTATCCAATGACTGCCTGAACTTTTCCAATCACTTCCTAAAAAATGAACCGGAACCCAAAATAATAAACCATAACGTGCCGAACTTTGGAATCCAATTGCTATACAGCCTAATAGAAAACGCCAATTCTGAATTACAGCCATATAACGCTTTAAGGATGTATCTTTTCGTTCAGAAATAGTCTCTACTTTTGCATTGTTATTAACCGGATCATCCGTTTTATCATTGGTATTATCTTCCAAAGGTTTGAAGCCCAAATCTTCTGGATTATTCCGTATTATTAGGTAATAAACCACACCTCCAATTAACAAAAGTATTACCGGTAAGCGAAAAATCCATCGCCAATTCAAACCAAATACATCCAAAACAATTAAAGCACTAACAAACGCCAAAACAGATGATAAACCGGCGGAAAACAAATATAGCCCAAAAACTTTACCTCGCTCATTTTCTCCCCACCAATTGATTAAAACTCTGCTACCTGGTGCCCACCCCATAGACTGAGCAAATCCATTACCAACCCAAGGCACAATTAAACTTGTAAAATTGATACCAAAACTCATGATCCAATTCAAAATACAGGATAATATTGCTCCTAAACTAACCATGAAGCGACCGCCGTATTTGTCCCCCAAATTACCATTAATTGCCTGCCCGATTGCATAACTCCAAAGCAGCGCTGTGATCAACCAGCCAAGCGTATCTTTTTGAATACCTAATTCTGCTTCAATACCAGGTATGGCGAAACCCAAGGTTTGTCTTCCAGTGTAATAAAACAAATAACAAAGCATTGTCGCAAACAAGATGCGATATTGAGTATATCTAAAATTTGGTGATGCTTTAATTTGGTTATTAATGATTTATGGCATTTCTAAATTTAATAATCAACGCTCAGTCGATTTGATTTATCCTTGACATAAAGAGTTTTTGCCAAAGATTCTTCATCAGATAATTGGTCGAGGTGATCAACGAAATACCAATCAGCCTTAATCCGTGATCCTGTAACCGTAATCAATAAATAGCCATGATTTGTCAGATCCACATATTTCAAGTATTTATTCTTGGGATCATTCATATACATACGTTCAATGGCTTTAGCAGAATCTACAGTAGTATAAAAATCTAGATTTGCAGCTGTCACACTTGGTGTAACAAATTCAACGGCAAAAGGTAGATAATCAGAATAATTACTACTTTCATACCCGTCCAATATTCCCTCAGTTATTTCAAATGCCATTGAGAAGTGACTATCACCAGAAAGAAAGACAATATTATCTAATTTATTATCAATTATATTATTTATTACCTTATCCCGCTCACAGGGGTAACCACTCCATTTATCCTTTTGTTTTGGCATTTTTATATGGGTATACTGCACATTCCAACTTGAAAAATTGACCTGACTAACAATCAATTTCCAATTCTCATCACTTTTTAACAGATTATCGATAAACCAATTATACTGCTCTGTTCCTAATATTGTTCGGTTACAATTGTATAAATCGGGATCATCCATTTTCAATTGCTTTGTACGGCCAGCCAATCTTTCATCTAACATAAATAGTTTAACTAGTGAACCATATTTAATAATACGATTTACTTTTTCATTTCTTGTTGGCATCCATTCAAAATAGGCTTTTTTAGCGGCAATTTTTCTCTCTTCCCAATCGCCCTCTATTTCAGATTGATGATTTTGGGCTCCCTCAACATAAGCATCATTCGCAATTTCATGGTCATCCCAAACGACAAGAAAAGGATGATTCTGATGTACTCTTTGCAGGTTTTGATCAAGTCTATACTGAGAATATCTAAGACGATAATCATCTACTGAGATCAATTCTCGAGCGGGAATAGAACTTCGACCTATAATAGGATCAAAGGTCCTGCTACCATATTTACCAGGTGGATACTCATATATATAGTCACCTGCATGAATCACTGCGTCTAAGTCATTTCGATCTGCAATTCGAGCGTAAGCATTGAAGTAACCTTGTTCATAATTAGAACAGGTTAAAACCGCAAACTTTATACTATCAATGTTATTCAATGGAGTTGTTTTGGTAATTCCTACTATAGAATTTGTTCCCAAGGCATTAAATCGATAGTAATAGCGAGTATCAGGTAGTAAACCAATAACATCTACTTTAACAGTGTAATCTTTGTCTTTCGATGCAATAACCTTCCCCGATTTTATAATATTTTTAAAAAATATATCTTTAGAAATCATCCAGTTGACGTTGACTTTTCTATTTTGGTTTGGGGTTACTCTCGTCCAAATAATTACTCGATCTGTCAACGGATCGCCAGAAGCAACACCATGATAAAAGGGTTTTAGGGAAGAATTATAAAATATTGAATCCTCACTACATTCACCTGTATTAAAAGGTAACAGAAATAAAACAATGCTTATATATAGAAATGTTAAGCTTCTTTCAATTCTTTTCATAAATACACTTTTTTCCTGTTTTAATTTGGCACTACTGCTACACGGAAGGGTTTCGTGTCACTGGAAAATTCAAATGCCTCATTCACTTCTTTTAATGAAAACTCAGAGGATGTCAATAATTTAAATGGGTATTTAGAATGATTTTCTATTAAAAACTTAATTGCCATAGCTAAATCTTTGGCAGTATAATTATGTACTCCATGGATATTAAATAAATTTCTAACTATATTTTCCGGAGAGATTTCTACCGTTGGTTGTGTAAAAACAGATCCAACTAATACAAAATGTCCACCAATACTTAATAAATTAATACCCAATTCTACTGAACTGGATACTCCGCTCATTTCAAATATTATATCTCCTTTATGTCCATTAGTAATTTGCAGAACATTGCTCACAATTTTCTTTGGGTTATTATCAATCAATAATTTTTTTGTGGCACCAAATTCGCTGGCAATATTTAATCTTTTTTCATCAATATCTATGGCGATGACTTCCCTCGCACCAAAATATCTTGCCATTGAGCAAGCCGTTAACCCAAGCATTCCAACACCTTGAATAATTACTACTTTCCCTGAACAATCACCTGCGATTCGAAAAGCAGCAGCAGTTGTAGCAGTAGTACAATTCGCTGGGGCGAGGACCTTATAAGGAATATCTTCAGGAAGTTTTATTATTGGGGTTCCTTTAGCGAGATGGCAATATTCAGCGTAACCACCACTTAATGGATGATTCTCAACAATTTTTTCATGACCATATTTAATAATGTGTGAGCATTTTTGAGAAACACCAATATTGCAATAATGACAATCACCGCAACTAGCTACAACAGACCAAGTAATAATATCTCCAACTTCTAAATCATTACCATAAAAATCCTTCGGACAGCCCTCTAAAGGAAGAGTATTAACTTCGCCAATCATTTCATGCCCAAGAATAGTTGGAACGGAAGTATTACGAAATCCTTGATAAGTATGTATATCACTCGTACAGATTGTGGCATACTTAATTTTTACTAATAATTCTGATTCGTTGAGATCTGGTAATGGAAATTCTTGTGCTTTCATTGGAATCCCACTTCCACTAAAAACCATGCCACAAGCATATTTATTCATTTGAAAACTCAACCAAATTTTCTTCCCACCTGAACATTTTTTTTGTCCCATAATCTATTATATGATCGGTAGTTAGTAATGGAAAACTAGGGATTTTTACTGGGTAAGGTTTGTTTTCATTGAAAACTAACATATCGATTCTGGAAAGTTTCAGGTCTTCAAGAATATCGGTGTCAATCTCAATTAATTTACTATACTTAGCTTGTAAACTATCCACAATGGGATTAAGACATGTTTGAATTAACTGCAAATCATTTGACCTTAAGTTTTCACCCACTTTGCAGTTACTCAGGATTCGATTTTTTTCATGTAAAGCATTAATTTTATCCTTCCACATCCACTCAATTCGCTGCACCGTAGTTATATTATTATATCCACGTTTATAGGCCTCTTGTGTAAGATAGTGATCAGAAATTACATCAATGATTGCATACTTTAATTGTTCTCCAAATTCATGGTTTTGTATTGTTTTCTTACGAAATACCAGTGGGTGTGATTTTAGTTCTTCAAGAAAATTACCTACAGTCCAAATACGACCATCGAGGCGATATAATACATTTTGATATATATTTTCCAAATCATTCTTTGATGAACTATAATTAAATTCTTTATTAATATCCTGCCGCAACATATTATTTGAATCCACTCCATTTTCTTCAGCACCCAGATAAATTGGGGCTAGAATATCAGTAAACTTAAAAAAAGTACTCTGCTCAAAGACAATAGATTTCCCACGCATAACCGTACTGATAATTTCATCATACTTTCTCTGCGCGCTTTGGCGCTTATAGTAGCTAGATATATCTAACCAGCGGCTTTGGAATTGTTTATCAGTTATGATGGGGGTTTCCTTCCATCCATTCACATATAATACTAAATAATTGTCATTAACTATTTTGATAGGTCCCAAAACTTGATTCACAGTAACTGGTTTGGTATATAAGGCCTGAAAAATAGAATGGTGTTCAGTTTCATTCCATGAGACTGTCCTAGTTTGCAGATTTTCATGCACTGGTATACCCATTCCTTTGTTAATCATTAGACTATCTAATTTTGATACATCAGATATAAAGGACTTAGCATTGGAATTTTCTTTAAAATAAACAAATGTAATTGAGTAGGTTCTCCCTGATAAATGCATAGCCTCTAGTATTTGCTGTGTATCCAAAACCACTGTTTCATAGGCATCCTTTGTATACAATATTTCCCGCATAACCTGTTCGCGCCGACCTTTGATGTAGGCTTGCACATTATTACTGGTAATATAATTGTTGTCATCTCCTGCTTCCAGCGATAACAATTTTTCTGCAATTAATGAATTCAGAACGATCTTTTTATGGATATAGGTGCTGCCGCGGCAATAGACAGGTCTGGGAGTGTACTCTGCTCGAGAAATAAACTCATTTTCTGTAATTGTTTTTTCTCCAATTCGCACAAGAATTGGATCAATGTTATCTAAACCATTTTTACTGTATCCGGAAGAAAAATAGATACAAACAATGAAAAAATACCTCATAATATTATTGATAAATAAAATCACACTAGCTATAATTTCACATGAAGGTTATAAATCTTCATGAAATTAAAAAGAGATCCCAATACTAATACTTTCTGAATTCCCCAATATCCCTATTGAACGATAGGCATATCCTATATCTATTCCAGCATTGAATAACTTATTCAATCGTATACCAAACCCAAATGCTGGCCCATATTCAGACCTGTCCATAAACAAACCTTTAAAACCGCACCTTGTATATAGTTTACCAACGGCAGGAATCTTCAACAAATATTGGGCACCGATATTTACGGATTCACTATTATTATTAGGATGTATAGCATCTGTAGACACAGTAATCTGATGGTTATCTGTATATAATAAATTAGCCGAAATACCCAATCTGAAAATTAATGGCAGATCCCATTCCTGTACTGCTAACTTCCCTTCAGCATAGGCATAATTGCCGTCCTCATCCGGTAATATATCAATGGGATGTAATAGCTGCATCCCATCATAAGACATTTTAGTTCCATAATTTGATATGCTCATACCAATCGTTAATCCTTCGCTTCGATTTATTGCCGGCGCAAGAAATGAAGTATTAATAAGAACACCTAGATCAAACGCAAATGCACTAGCTTTCAAATTCCAGATTTGGGATGATATATATTTCAAGGAAATTCCAGTGGCAAACCAATCTGCTAATTTCCTGCCATAAGAAATAAGAAATGACTGGTCCACAGCACTGAATTTCTCACCGGTCCCTTCCTGTTGAGCCAAAGTTGTAACATCCATTGTACCGAAATCCAAACTAACCATTGATATTGCAATAGTACCAAAAGTAGGATTATTATACCCAACGTTTACAAGCATTGATTTAGTATCGACAAACCAAGGTTGATAAACAAATAACGCCTGCTGTTTTTTTAGATAAGCCAAACCTGCTGGATTCCAATAAATCGAAGACAAGTCTCTAGCCATACTAACATAGGCATCTCCCATAGCGCAACCTGCAGTACCATATCCTATTTCTAAAAAATTTGCTGCAGTAGTTCCAGCTCGAATTGGATTCTGTGCCTGCGAATTACATGGAATACAAGCAAGGATAATCAATAATAGTGTTGTAATTATATGATTATTTCTACACATTATTTTGATCCTAAATACCCTTAACAGCTCTATAGTTTATGGTTGATATAATAGGTCAATTTCTTGGGTTTCAACATTAATAGCCATATACTATTTAACAACGGCAAATTTGCCCATTTTTTCTTTACCAGTTTCTGCTGACATAACTTGGTAAAAATACACACCGGCGGCAATTTCTAACCCCTCGCGTGATAATAAGTCCCAGTGAACCAATCCTTGATCAGGAGGATTTTGCACTACTATTTCATCAATATAGACACCACTAGAAGAAAATATCTTAATAGTACACTCTGCGGGTATATTTGTGAATGATATTAAACGTCTTTGATTTAATGCAGTATTCGATAGAAATGGTTCCATCGCGTTAGTGGCAATATATGGATTAGGAACTACTTTAATATTATTCATTTCATCATTTAATAAATTTTTATCTACACCCATTTTTGGTTGAACAGAAAACAATACTGAATCTGATTCCAAAAATGGACGTTTAAAATCAATACGGTAAACATCGCCAGGCTCAGGTAATAATGTGCTGTCAGAGATTGCTTTAAAATCTATACTAAACACTGTATTACCCCAGATTTTCTGAGTACCAAAAATTACCAAGTGTCCCACTATAATGTGGTCCTCACTAATATCGAATGCACCGTTGTTATTTTCATCTACGACTATCATTTCCAATTGCTCAAAATTACCGCTACTATCAGGAAAAGAATTATTAACTACATAGAAATTGAATTCAGGTTGTCGAATTATATTTGTCACAACACTTCCATCAATGTCTTTAATATTTAAATTTGATGTAATCTGTCCCTGGTAGATTGTATTATTACTTGTGAAAATGATATCATATTGCCACGGAAAATACATCGCATGAACAGAACTTGGTGTAATCGTAATTGGGGCATCTCCAACAAGCCATCCTGATCTATCGGGGTCATACTCAGCAAAACCACTGTCTCTAGCCACATCAATATTTATTCGCAAACTGTTAAAAACATCAGAAACAACTTGACTTGAGTTAAAGTGATGATACGGAACAATATCGTTGAATGTCGATTCAATAATATTACCCATGCTGAAATAATCACTGTTCTCTTCGTAGACTAAAGTTCGATTATTTGTGATATCATAAACTTGAAATCCTGTGTTAGTATAAAGAATATCACGTGGATGTTGCCACATTGGAAAAAACGCTGATACATCAACTGTGTCAACAAGAAATCTTACTACATAGTTATGCTCATAATTCAAATCATTTGTGGAAACTGCTTCCGGGTATATTGATCCGGTTCCCCAAGTATCTACGGTATCCGCTAGTAACACTGTGGGCGGTAAATATCCTGCTGCTTTTTGATAAGGGGTCACAACTTGTACATTTTGTCCAACATATCTAACATTCTCATCTTCGTCCATATCAATAACAACATTATTTTCTGCTGGGGCAATATCCAATTCTATGCCTTCTATCCCATGGTCATAGGCAACCAATCCATAATAGTACGTACGTCCGTTTTGCACATCTTCATCAATAAAATAATGTTTTATTCCAGTGTCATTCCCAAGAAAAAATAGCTCTCCGTTCACAGGTGCAATATCAGAAAACCCATTAATACCATTATCCAAATCGCATTGAAAAATCGGTTTTTTACCAATTGGATTTCCGAAACCATCAAATAATTTTTCTGCGTCTGAAAAACGTTTGTCAGACGATTTGTAAAGTTTATATCCTTCAAAATCATTTTCGCCTCTTAATAATGGTTCGCGAGTCATTTTATCAGCAACATTATCCCATGTTAAAACTATCCTGCCATCTTCAGCAACTGCATTTAATGTTGGGAGTTTAGGCGGCTGAGCAAATCTGTAATCACTTTCATAAATAAATTGCGTTACGCGTTTTTTCTCAAATAATGATGGAGCCGAATGTTCTGAAGAACTTAATCCAGCTAATTCATCATAAGAATAAAGATTAGCAATCGAAATCCTTTCAGTGCGACCTTGATAAAGTGGAAAAGGTGAAGATGCAAAAATAACAATCCAGTTTGCCTCAACTCCTGTAAAATCTTCTAATTCTCCAGAATTCATCATTTCAAAAAAGAATTGATCACCTCGGAAATTATACTCTTCCGTATGCCTTGGCGGGTTCGGAAACATATGGAAAGAAGTCAATCCCAACATATCCGATTCTGATACATCTGTTAAGGCAAAGTTTGGTTCTGATCCAATGCCTGTGGCAAAATCAGGTTTGTGATTACATTCAGTGCCATCAGCATCTGGTCCATAATAATTTAATTCCCCTGGTCCAACTCCGTCTAAGCCAACATCATCACCAGGATCTTCTCCATTATCATAAATTCCATTTCCATTCAAATCGTTCCCATCTCGCCAGTCCTGGTCTTCATCAGCATCCCAATGATCGCGTAATTGATCTTCATTTAAACCATAATAATCCAAAAACTGTGACAAATTCGTAATACCATCATAGGGACCAATAATTTGGCTAGCCTCATTATCCCGTTTCTCATCGATCAGACCATCTTCGTCATTGTCAATACCGTCCCAAGAAATCCCTGGACTTTCTAAAAAAGCTAGTCCGCTTACACCTGTTCTAACGCCACCTCTTCCTGTTTCATCCATGTCCCATAAATAGGCCATTTCCAAATCGGTTCTCCAGAATCCAATATCATCACCAACACCATCATCACCAATTCCTGTGTTTAAATAATAGCCAAAAGCTGTTTCAAGAATATTGTAATCGGATATATTAGAAATACTATACTCAAAAAATAAAACATCACGGGCCTGTGTGTTATTCCATTGAAATCCTCTTTGCTCAATTCGTATTCCCAATCCTCCCCAAGGCCTCCCTAATTGCGTTGATACGGTTGGAAGGATATCACCTATATATTTCCCGGGACGTGGATAGTACCTAACTGGACCCTTATTGCCATCAAGATATTCTTGGTCTTGTGCGTCATTTGCGACAAAGTAAGATTCAAGATCTGCATATTTTACTCCACGACCAAATCGTCCATTCCATTCACCTGACCATTTTTTATCATATCCTTGTGATGGCCAACCACCTGGTGGCCAGGAATTTGGAAGATTACTCATTGCGGGATATTCACTTAATTCACTGAAATATCCAAAAACAGGCTGTAAAGTATAGTCTACAGTTCCGTCAAGATTAGTATCGTGACGAGGATTATAATAACTGGACGATTGTAAAAAATGAAGAATGTTGGGATTAGAGTGGTTCTGCAAATCAATTTCACTATCAATTGGGATACTATCGCCGTCTATAAATACTTGGGCACCAATCATAACTGAAATAGCATCAACCATCTTCCGACCATTAATGTTATTGGGCCATTTTGAAAATTGATCAAAACAACCATCATACCAATTAGAAAGTCTAGTATTATTTAAATAGTATAAATAAGTATTATTTCCATTCATATATCCTCCTCTGAGTGCCGCTACATCTCCAGCCGGATCTTCGGGGCCTTGATATGGAATCCCTTGCGCCGATAATTGATACCACCCCAAGTGAAGGAATAATAATATTGATGCTGTTAACAGATACTGCTGAAATTTTACTAAAATCATTGTATGTAACCGGCTAGTAAACGAACTCAAGTCCAATTTTTACCATCCTCGGACTCTCATAGTATGTTGGATTCAAAATTGCTGTGTCGTAATCTATAAAATCATTTTGCAATAAGTGTTTTTCAGCTTCTTGCACTATTGTGGAACTTGGACTACCCGTTCTAGAATACACCTTCCTAGCATTAAGTTGGTCAAATAAATTATATACCCTGAAAATCAAGCGTAATTTTGACTGATTCCTATTTAACAGATTTATATAACCATTTATATCTACTTTAGATGTGCTGGGTTTGACCGAATTATTAGGGTACAAATTCACCGTTGATAGGGTGCTAATTGATATTGGTTCCCAAGTATAGGGAGTTCCCGATTCATAATAGCCCAACAATGTTATTCCGTATTTGGACACGTTATAACCAACAGATAGATTAAGTGTATGCCGCTGATCCCAACTCATCGGTATCAATCTTTTTATCGGGTCCTGTTGTTGACCTTCACGATCAAATGTTGATGTCGGACTATCAGCATTACCTTTTGTATACTGAAGTGTGTAATTAATTCCCATCTGAAACGGATCTCTTGAATATTCACATTTGAGCTCCAGCCCTCTCACGTTACCATAGTCTTTATTGCTGTAAAGTCCATAATGTATCTGGTTGTACGTCGTTATTACCTTTGCTGATAATAAATCATAAATATCCCTATAGAATATTGCTATCTCCATATTCAATCTTCGATTTAATTCCTGCCATAATCCTACTTCATATTGTACAGTCTTTTGTGCTTTTATATTCGGATTACCCATTTTAGTAGCATAGTCTGTTTGACTAACTAGATATGAATGGTTTTCATATATCGCATAATAGGGTGGCATTTGAAAAAAATGTCCATAAGAAAATCGTAATAATGCTGCTTTTCCTAGTTGATACGAAATACCAAATCGTGGACTGATTTGGATCTGGGGTTCTGCTTTCGGATAAGTCGACATTCTTTCTTCATTTAGTACAATATTTCCATCAGTATCAGTTATCACATTACCATTGTCATCTAATTGAGGAAAATATAATTGATTAGCGGGGTTTCTCAACTGGGATGGATAGATTGTATTCGGGTTGAAATAGTCATAACGCAAACCCAAATTGAGCACCATCAGATTAAATTCCATTTTATCCTGTAAGTAGCCGGAAAACTCGATTGGAGCAACTTTGTATATATCAGAGAATAGAGACGAATCAGGTCTTATTACAGGTTCATAGTATGCATAGATTGTCTTTTGTAAAAGGGAGTCATAAACTGAATTATTTTCTTCTGATGTACCGGCCCATTTGTTTTGTATCTGAGATTCCCTGTTATCCACATGATGCCTTGAATAGACAAAACCTGATTTTATACTATGGTTTTTATTAATCTGCCAAGTAAGATTATAATTGATATTAGAGTTATTAGTCCATCTTTCCGTATGAGTTTTGCTATTTCCTCCCGTAGAAAATCCTGCTGCCCTTCTTGAATAATTTGGGCTAACGTACTTCGAATTATTGGGGTTTTCATAAACATAATGTCCATAGTATCTGTCAGTATGTGATATATTGATATTCTGATAAGCTTGCTTAGAAATGCTATGATTTAATTGCAAAGCAGATAATCGTGAGACTAAGAAATCTCCCGGGCGACCCTCTGGATTATATTTATAGTAATGACTATAGTCATAGCCTGATTTATTCTCTAAAGTATGGGTGATAGCTAATTTTAAATTAGGGATTGGTTTAAATGTTAACTTACCGAAAAAACTGTAATTTTGTTCAGAATTCATTAATACTCTTTTTTCATCTCCAGTATGCTCGGAATACCATTTTGTTGAATCCACACTGGTGTAATCACTAAAATTATCAACTTCGAAACGCCTAATACCAAAGTAAGGGCCATCTTTATCTTCATACCGTCCATTAATAATAAAACTTAACTTGTTGGCTATTATGGGACCACGCAGAGAAATATTATAATCATCTCTCAATCCGATATCTTGCAACAGATTATTATTTACAAAAAGATTGGTATGTGATGTTAAATAATACCCATTAAATACTTTCAGTGATCCATGCCATCCTTTCATACCGTCTTTAGTTACAATATTGACGATACCACTCATCGCTTTTCCATACTCAGCATTAAAAGTACCGGTTATTACTTCTAACTCCTCTACGACTTGTGTTTCGACATTTACCGCCTGTCCTTTCCGCTTATAAACTTCATCTATTGCAATACCATCGATTAAATAAGACACTTCATTTGATCTTCCTCCACGGAAATGTCCTTTTACTACGCCTGCCTGTAGTTCAATTATATCATTGATATCTTCAACTGGCAAAATTTCTATTTCTTTCGATGAAATATTGCGTGTAGAACTTGTCTGATCTTTTTTAATGGAAAGATTATCTGCAATTACAGTAACAGCATCTCCCTGAACTGCCATAACTTCCATACTAGCATCCAAAGTGTAAGTCCTATTTACTGAAATGCGAATATCTTTTATACGAACAGTCCTATAACCCATCATCTCAAATTTTACAGTATAGAAACCAGGAGAAATATTAATAATAAAATATTCTCCATACTCGTCGCAGGCTGCACCAAGATCAGTATTTTCAATTATTACATTAGCACCTACCAGTGGGCTGTCTGTGTTTTTATCTATAACTTTCCCAGAAATTTTTCCAGAATTTTGCGAAAAGCCGTTCTCTGTAATAAAAACAATTATTATAAATAACTTAAATAAGATATTCATATGATTTTATCCAAATCTATAAAAATAGATGTTTCAAACTTTGTCTTCCTGATTTATGCTTGCAGTTCATGAACTGAGTTCTACATATTTATTTTCAATGTTCAATCTTTATAGAAACCAATTTATGTAATTAGTAATAGTGATCTATCGGATCACATTCGATCATTAGTTATGTCATAATATCTTGTTAAATAAAACACCATATCCTAGGATATGGTGTTTTATTATGTTGATAAATAAGTCTGATTATTAATCAGACTTATTTCATATAAACAAGCTTTATTACGTTAAAGTAATTATTTACCTCAGTGCGAGCTTGGATATGACAAAAATATATTCCTGTACTTACCGATATGCCGGAATTCGTTATAGCATTCCATTTAACACTATGAAAACCCGCTTCTTGCTTTTGCTGAACCAAGGTTGCAACATGCTGTCCAAGTACATTATAAATTGATAAGTTTACATCTGCATTAGTACCCAAGTTATAACTGATATTTGTCGATGGGTTAAAGGGATTCGGATAGTTTTGATTCAGAGCAAACTTAGTCGGTAAAGTTTCTTCAACGTCAACATCCAACGCCAATGCCACGTAACCTCCCGCTAATGGACTACCCATATCACCATTGGTACTCTGGATGAGATAAGTATCTACAGTAAATGCACCACCTTCATAACCCAGAGGTGAACCGGCTACTAATGTATCTGGTCCATTTCTAACAATACCTTGGTTTTTATGACCCCAATCAGTTGTTACTGTTGAGAAATCCGTGGCATAATCAAGATAAGTTGAAAAACCATCATCAGTAGAACCATCATAAGCATCATCATTAATGTATGTGAAGTTCCAAACCGTATCACCAGCGGCATCCAAAAGAACAAATTCATCAGTTGAATTACTGATTTGCATTGTTGCACTACTGGGGCCACCATATTCGATGATTCGATCATCTGCAACACCACTAAAGTACTCTGCTTCGATCGTATCTTTAAGTGAGGCAAAAAGCAAATACCCACCAGCGGGTATAGTCACAGCGTCTGTAGTAATTACAAGCCAATCACAGCATCCCAGAATGTCATGATCTTCATCTTTGAGTGACCAATTTTGAATACTTACATCTTCTGTGCCATAATTAAATAATTCCACATATTCTCTTCCAGAATCAGTATCAGCACCTAGAGGATCGTTTAAAAATTCAGTAATCGCGACCTTTTTACTCGATCGTAACTTTCCAGATGCCTGTGTATAATATCCAGCTAAAGGACTCCCTGCATCACCATTTGTACTTAATCGTGCAAAAGCATCTACGGTAAATGCACCACCTTCATAACCAAGAACAGTTCCCGTATCAACAACCGATGTATCGGCGCCATTTCTAATTATTCCTGGTGCAGCTTTGGTTCCCCATCGGGAAGTTACAACTGTAAAATCAACATCATAGCTCAAATATGTGGAATACCCATCATCTGCTGTCCCCACCGTGTCCCATTTATCATCATTAGAATAGGCTATAGCCCATACCGTGTCTCCGGTAGAATTCATTAATATTAATTCATCTCCTGAATTACTGAGTTGCATTGTTTCACTATTGGGGCCACCATATTCGATGATTCGATCATCTGCAACACCACCGAACCAATCTGTTTCTACTGCACTTTTACCTGAAGCATATAACAGAAATCCACCCGAAGGGATTATTGTTGATGTTGTGGCAACCACTAAACTGTCACTATCTTCATCTTTTATAGTCCAATTCATAATGTCTACCGAATCAGCACTGTAATTAAATAATTCCACATATTCCCTTCCGGTATCTGTATCATCACCTAAGGGGTCATTTACGAATTCAGTAATAGCAATCTGACCTCTAGCTCCTTGAGCCAATAATAATATAATTGAAATAAGTATTATCGATTTGATTCCATTCATTAACTAGCCTCCTTGACTATTGATTCATTTATTTGGTGTTTTGACAAAATAACATAGGCCCTACCCTTTGTTATATTCTAAATTACTATAAATATTATTATAGGTAAACAGGTAAATTTTTAATCCAGTCAGAACAGGGTATTAACACTCTACTGAGTTCGACCTTGGTGCACTTTCGTTCATTTTATTTCTGTTTTAATTCAGTTTTGGTCATTCTCAAATCTACTCATTATCCCACAAACAAAAAAACCCGCTACTTGGCGGGGCTTGATGGTTCTATAATAATTCTATTGTGTTTAAATGCAAGTTCTGGTTGTGTTATTTTTTATTAGGATAAAATGCGCGAACCAACGCATTTGGAAGTATACGAAAAATTGGAACAATAAATTTCCATTGCCAGGGTAATATTAATTTCCCTTTTCCATTTTGTATGGCTTCAGCTATTATTATTGCAGCTTTATCAGAATCCATCAGGAACGCCATTTTGAATTCATGTTTAGCCGTCATTTCTGTAGCTATCCAGCCGGGAAAAATTGTGGTAATGGTTATATCATTTTTTGAAAGATTATGGTCCCAACTTTCTGCTAAATAACGTAATGCCGCCTTACTGGAAGAGTAACCTCCGTGATTGGGCAAACCACGAAAGCTAGCAATGGAACTAATAATTCCAATTTTCCCACATTTTTGTTTTTCCATAGCAGGTATAAATGGGACCACAATATTGGTTACGCCAAGGATATTTATCTTTAGAATTTCATTTATAGAAGATGCATCCCCACTAATAATATTATCCTCGCCGCCTATTCCCGCATTAGCAATAACTATATCTATGCCACCAGTTTTTGCAATGAACTCTTGTGCAGCTGTTTTACTTTTCTCTTGATCTGAGACGTCCAGGTGATAAATGATTGGATTACCACCTAGCTCTTTACATTTTCTAGCGACGGATTCTAGTTGGGTCAATCTCCTAGCAGCAATACCAATGGTGGCCTGTCTTTGTGCATAATAATACGCTAGTGATTCACCTATTCCGCTGCTGGCACCAGAAATAAAAATTTTCTCAGGCATAATTAATCTAGATTTTAATGAATATCTTTTTTCGATAAAGCCAAAATAGAATCAACCACCAACCAAGTACATGGGCTAACGCAAATAGGAATGAGCCATTTATGTTACCTGCCAATGGTTGAAAAACGGTATTATAAAGATAACTGTAACCCGAAATAATATCTCCATTATAATCAAACTTGACCTTTAAAATAGTTTTAACCCATAGGCCAGAACCAATAAAAACAAAAATAGAATTGGTCCCAAAAATCATGAATGGCCAAGACAATTTTTTATACCCACGAATATCAATCAGCCATATGAAGGAAGCTAAGAAAAAGGATGCAAGTCCACCAGTATATAAGACATAGGTGCTTGTCCAAAGCTGTTTGTTTATGGGAAAGATGAATCCCCAGAGCCATCCGACTGCAGCAATTCCAGCACCGCGTATCAGTATAGTTTTTACAAGGTGCATTTGGTCCGGAACTTTTTGTATAAGTTGCCCAATACTGAAGCCAATCAACACTGTAACAATCGCAGGAATGGTGCTTAATAATCCTTCCGGATCAAATGGAATTCCAGTACCTCGCCAGAGGTGATTTTCCCCTAGAATGGCAATGTCAATTGTACGGGCGATATTTGAACTGAGACCGAATGGATCGCTACCACCAAAGAGTAATAGTATCAACCAGTATCCTATCAGGATAATACCGCAAGATATCCATAATTTCTTTTCACTTAGGTATAAACTGAGTATTGCAGCCAATCCATAAGCCAAACCTATACGTTGTAGAACCCCCATAATCCGTAAGCTAGTCCAATCCCAGTCCTGGCGTATAAAAGGGTATGCATTCAAAAGTAAACCAAATGAGAAAATAGTGACTGTTCGCCAAAATATCTTTTTCAATAGGTCACTAGAAGGTTGGTAATTGTGCCGGGCAAAGGAAAATCGCATTGCAACACCTACAATAAACAGAAAAAATGGAAAGACCAGATCTGTAGGCGTGCAGCCGTGCCATTCGGCGTGACGCAATGGACCATAAACATAAACCCAGCTACCAGGGGTGTTAACAATTATCATGAAGGCAATGGTAAGTCCTCGAAAGGCATCAAGAGCAAGTAACCTGTCTGATTTCTTTTTCATCTGTCCCAAGAATTACCGATTAATCATGAATGTTATGTGTCGCTGCTATTCCTGCGCCCAATACTGGGGCGTGGTCTAATTGTGAGGTCATTATCAAATTTTGATTAATATTATTCCCATCAAGGTAATGGTCTTTTGCCTCAAGAGTTAATGTCTTAGATTGCTCAATATTGTTATATAAATCTCTCTGGAATGGTTCCCAAAGTAACATTGGTTCCCTCGATTTATCTAGTAATTTACCAAGACGTTGTCCGATTATAATCCGTTCTAATAATGTTTTTCGATATGGGTGATTAACTTTCAGATTATCACGATCAGGGTCCATGAATTCATACCGGTTTTGCCAGCCACTGTAAATTGTTTCTAAACGTTCAAAAATTAATTTCGCCATATAAGCACTTACCTCAGCAAAAGTTAATAAAGCTGCTTCTTCATTGCCTAAGGCTCTAGAGAAAATGATATCGGCATAAACTGAATCCTGTTGAAGTTTTTTAAATGGTATTTTTGTGTAATTACTATAGAGAGATTGAATACCGCCTGCCGATGCATAAGTCTCCAGAGAAATATTTTGATCATTTTTTATTTCCCAGGTTTTGGCAATCCATGATTTTGCGTTATCAAAAGGGATAAGGTTACCATTTAGCTTTAATGCATCTGCAGTACCGGTTCCACCGCCTAAATAGTATGCATTCTGGACATCTTTGAACATACCGCCATCGCCATATTCTTCGCCAATTCCACAATAATCTGCATCACTACCCAGTTGCCTTATGGGATATTTCAGTCCAACTTTAGCATCCTGAAGTAACTGCTCAAGTTGAGCGCAGAATTTTGGCATTCTCGGCCCATTGGCCATGGCACCAATCCCACGCTTATCAGGTGTCTTTAATCCAACCATACCAATGCCAATTAATACCGGACTATTAATATTCAATTCCAAAATTACATCCCGAAATGAATTAATGATTGGTTTGCTTTGCGCTATTTCTGCACTTGTAGGTTTGATTTCATTAGTCCGTAATTCGCGCAATTGGTTGCTCATACTAACGGGTGAAAAACCACGATCGAAATCAGGGTTTTCAAGGTAATATCGATTTGAAGAAGATTTATTAAGGCTGAATATATCTCGGTGTTTTTTAATAATTCCTGCTGTTACTTTAGTACCACCACCATCAACACCAATAATTACTGATTGCTTATTTTTAGAATTCATATGATTTATTCATTCTAGAAAAAGGATATTTGTTATCCACCAAAGTAATCTATTTTTAGTCAAGAAGGTATACAAGGATTGATTTGGTTATAGATTGGTTGATCCATAGCGATTAATTTCACGGCTTCATGAACCGTATCCGATTAACATCTTCCAAACATATAAGTCACATCTTTTTGGCTACATTGCTAATGGTCATGGGTTGCCAAGGGTTATTCACTAAACAAGAAGAACATACACTAGAACCATGGGAATTGCTTTCACTGGAACAAAAAGTTGCCCAAATGATCATGTTTAGATTAAAGGGGGATTTAATTGATCCAGAGTCTAAAGAACGTGAAAGATTTCAACGCTGGATTAAAGAAGTAGGTGTGGGTGGCGTTGTCGTTTATGGCGGTGGCCTGAAAGAAACATTTGACCGAATTCAGATTGCTCAGGATTGGGCGGATACGCCATTATTTGTTGCTGCTGATTATGAACGAGGATTGGGACAATGGTATGATGGTGCTACACTGTTCCCAACAAATATGGCTATCGCTGCAACCGGAAGAAATGTAATGGCCTACCAACAGGGAAAAATTACAGCAATAGAAGCTAAGGCATTTGGGGTAAACATGATATTTGCGCCTGTGGTAGATGTAAACAACAATCCTGATAATCCCATCATAAATTTTCGGTCTTATGGAGATGACCCCCGACTAGTAAGTATATTTGGTAATTCATTCATCCGCGGTGTACAGGAAGAAGGTTTGTATGCCTGCGTTAAACATTTCCCGGGTCATGGAAATACGGGAACGGATAGTCATACCAAACTGCCGATTATACCTGGCAGTAAAAAAGATTTTTCCAATATAGAATTACCACCATTCAAGTCTGCAGTTAAACATGGTGTAAAAATGGTAATGACCGGACATGTGATTGTACCAGGTATAGACCGTTCAAAAAAACCAGCTACACTTTCACCAGTAATCACCAATGAATTGTTGAGAACACGATTGGGCTTTGAAGGATTAATTGTTACCGATGCTATGGAAATGGGCGGTTTAAAAGATATTGACCCTGGTGAAGCATGTGTGCGCGCTGTAGAGGCTGGTGCGGATCTTATTCTGTTACCACATGATGTAGATACAACAATGAAGGCTATTATACATGCGGTTGAAAATGAACGGATTACAGAAGAAAGGATTAATGAATCCTTGAAGCGTATCTGGGATGCAAAAAAAGAATTAGGTCTTTTTCAGGATAGAGGTAAAAAGAATTGGAAAATAGCAGAGGATGTGATTGGCAATCCAGGGCATAAAAAAATTGCGACAGACATTGCCCAATTATCTATCACTGTTATCAAAGATGAAAATAATCTAATGCAACATATGTCTGATTTTAATCGAATTGCTCATGTCGTACTTACACTGGATGAGAATTCGCAAAAATATTTACAGCCAATCAAAGCCAGAATTGATGCTGCTTATCCTGACCGAAAAGAAATTATCATTACTGAAAAGTTGAATAAAAAACGAATTGATGAAACTGCTGCTAATCTTAAAGACGTTGATCTGGCAATTGTCTCTATATTGGTTAGAATTAGAATGAATAAGGGGATTGCAACAATAGACCGCAGCCATGCCAGATTATTGAAAAAATTATCAAAAATTAAACTGCCCTATGTAGCAGTTAGTTTTGGCAGTCCTTACTTACCAGATTATGATTATATTGATACCTACCTTGCCGCATATGGCTATGGTAGCGTTTTAGTTGAAGCTGCCGCAAATGCATTGCTTACGGATGTGCCTATAACTGGTCGTTTACCAGTAGAATTAGATCAAAGTTTAACCAGGGGTACTCAAGTGATTGTGCATCGTCAAGATCCGCTTAAAGATGATTTTGATTTTTCCAATGCCTTGTCAATTCTGGACAGCGCAATAGAAGAAAAAGTTTTTCCTGGAGCGCAAGTATACATTTCACGGCATGGCAATACACTTGTTTCAAAGGGTTTTGGCTACCATACCTATGATAAATCAACGAAAGTCTCACCAGAAACTATTTATGATCTGGCATCGGTTACAAAAGTGGTATCTGCAACACCTATTGTAATGAAATTGATCGATGATAAAGAGCTTTCTCTTGATCAGCCTATAAGTGATTTTTTCCCTGGCTTTAATAAGGGAAGCAAAGATTCAATTACTATCAGTCATCTATTATTGCATGAATCAGGACTCAGTGCCTACCATCGTTATTTTCTAGAAACCAAGTATAAAAATAGGAATGATATCCTTGAAAATATAATTAATAGAAGACTTACATATGAGCCAGGAACTGAATACAAGTACAGTGATTTGGGCATGATACTTCTTGGTACGATTTTGGAAAAGCTAGGTGGGAATACACTGGATGCTCTGGGACACAGCTTGTTGTATAAACCATTAGGTATGGATCACACATTTTATAACCCGCCGGTTACTTTTTGGCGTCAAATCCCTCCAACAGAAAGAACAGTAATACCCGTAGGTACTAGCAGTGCTTCCTTGCGGAAAAAGATTGCTATTACTGTTGCCGGCTTGGTTGGACCACTGAAAACGTTGTCTTTTAATCTTTTCCCAAAAAAACCTGCTCACGGTTTCGTGCATGATGAAAACGCAAATCTGCTCGGTGGTATTTCTGCCCATGCAGGACTTTTCTCTAATGCAGAGGACCTTGGGAAATATGGAAAAATGCTGTTGAATAATGGCCTGGTAAATAACAAAGAATTATTAGACAGTGAATTAATCAATCTTTTTACAGCGAGACAAAGCACAGTGGATGAAGCGAATAGAGGTTACGGCTGGGATCGGCCTGATCGTGATGGCACGAGCAGCGCAGGGGACTATTTTTCAGATAAAGCTTTTGGGCATTTGGGATATACTGGTACATCATTCTGGATCGATCCAGAACAGCAATTGATTGTTGTATTGTTGACCAATAGAGTTCACCCAACGCGCGAAAAACCAGGTATAAAACAGGTGCGTAGAAGGTTTCACAACACTGTTGTGAAATCGATTCTTAATTTCAATTGATATTTTATTACTTTAAAAAGAGTAATCGCTTGGAACTCTTAACCTTGCCCCCTGTATTTAGATTAATTAAGTAGACTCCAGAGGCCTGATGATCTCCCGCATCATTCTTACCATACCAATTTATTGTATGGTTACCAGGTAGCAAAGGCTGATTGATAAGTGTCGCAATAATATTACCTCTAATATCTGTTATTGATAAGTTAACGTGACTGTATCCTGGAATTGCAAATGGAATAGTTGTCATCCCATTGAATGGGTTCGGGTAATTCTGTGAAATTTTATATTTATCTGGCATTGGCCCTGATGTAGTATAAACTCGGTTGGATGGTTCTGATTCATTCCAGAATCTATCCGTTTGGGTTGCGAAATACTGGTAGACTAAATCAGTATCTGACAAATAATCCGTGTATGTTATATCCTCAGATTTATATTGAATCGAAATTATTTCACCAGTGTATGGCGTTGCCGCAGGGTCCATTGATCGATATATAATAATCCACCCTGATTCATTTGTTATCGATGGATAAACTGTAAGTTCAATAGTCACCGAATCCAACGCATTAATAGCCAATAATGGTTTATTTGGTCTAATACTAATAATGTTTGGTGTAGGATGAACTTTAGTTTTATCCTGGAAAAAGGATTGCCCAGCGGTATTAAAATAATTGTTTTCATCCCAGAATCGGTAACTAAAGAATTGAAAGCCCTTCGTCCAGTTAATACTACGAATGTTTGCAACAATGTCGGGGTGTCTATACCAAACATTATTTTCATCCAAAATATAGGATCCTGGACCCACCGTAAATGATCTCCCAGATTCTAAACCAGGTTCAACATAAATTCGCCAGCATTGGGGACAGTCATCTTCTAGCATACCGGTAAATCCAGAAGCAGTTGTCCAATGATAGCTCATTGGCATTATGTGATCGATACTGCCCTCATTAAACCATTTGGCACCATCCTGATAAACAGTGCCATAGCCTTGCCATCCAGACCAGTTATATTTTCCTAGTACCGCTGCCGAAAGTCGAACGTGTGGTTTAACAGATTGAATAGAATCATGAAGTGTTTCTACAAATGTTGTGACGGACCAGCGCCACCAATTTTCCCAAGAATCAAAACTATCGGGTATTCCACTAGAAAAGGGGTGGCTGTAATCATACAAGTATCTTCCAGACGGATTATTATTCAGGTTTTGAAGTTCTTGGTTACTAATCATACCATCTTTTCTTTGTAATTCCATTATTGGTTCTACAATCTGTCTTGCTGTATTGGTATGTTCATTCCAACGAATGTAATCAAGGTGTAATCCATCAATATCGTAATTCCTTACAATTTCCATAGCCACATTAATAGTATAATTCCTTACTTCCTCAAGACCAGGTGAAACAGAACGATATGAAGTCATCGTAATACCATTTTGGTCTCGGCAGATCCATTCAGGATGCCTTGCCGCAGGTGTGCCAGGGTATGTACTGGAAGTTTGGAAAACATTAAACCAGGCATGTAATTCGAGACCACGCTTATGAGCCTCTTCAATAGCATATTCTAATGGATCATAGCCAGGATACTGATATCCGGCATAATAACCCCAAGGTTCATAAGAAGATTGATAATACGCTGTTCCACTTTGGCGTACTTGAAAGATTACGGCATTCATGTTTGCAGCTTTGTGGTCTTCCATTATTTTGCGAATTTTTTCCATATTTTG
>ENA-UPTF01000382-UPTF01000382.1-marine-metagenome-genome-assembly--contig:-NODE-382-length-31589-cov-3.610625_pt1 | contig 31589 bp, 27 predicted proteins | sample MGYA00238166_ERZ767019 | MGnify/ENA primary metagenome ERZ767019 (study PRJEB28930, sample SAMN06266391) | marine metagenome | isolation source: Sea water from 250 m depth | place: Atlantic Ocean | study... | reverse complement strand
CCAGCGGCCTTCATGGCGGGTATGACCGATTTGGTGCCTAGGAATACTCCCTTGGCATTAACATCCATAACCATGTCCCAGGACTCTGTGGTGGTTTCCTCGACCCTTTCCATGGGGAAAATACCCGCGTTGTTTATGAGTATGTCTATTCGACCCCATTTATCAACCGCTTCTTGTATCATCGCTCCCGCAGCATCAAAATCGGCAACGTTACACCCATTGACCATCGCTTCACCACCCATGTCTGCAATCTCGTTTACTACTTCTTGAGCAGGACTGAGATCCGCACCGTGTCCCGATTCATCTCCTCCAAGGTCATTGACTACAACTTTTGCACCTTCACTGGCAAGCATAAGTGCATGCTCGCGTCCTATTCCTCTTCCAGCACCGGTGACAATTGCTACTCGATTTTCGCAAGATTTATTCATTACTGACCTCCATTTAGTATTTCTATTTGCTGACGATACAACCCATTATGAAAAATTCATTTAAGAATCTAAAGTCTTTCAAATTTTTCGAGATCCAGAGTCCATGCGGAAAGGTTTTCGTAACCATTTTCGGTGATTAACACCTGGTCTTCTAATTTCACTCCTTGACCACCTGAGCGAGATCCGACATAAGCCTCAACAGTTAGGACCATTCCTGGAACTAGAACTCCGTCATACCCGGATTCCTCCCAAGCATCTGGAAAAACAATGTCTGGATATTCATCACACTGACCCACACCGTGAAATAGGCATGAATAATGGCGGTAATCTTCAACTGGAGGCGTCCACGAGTTATGGGTTAATTCATAGAAAGTAGTTCCAGGAGTAAGCAACTCAGTGTTTTTGTTAATTTGTTCGACAGCTAATGAGTGAACTTCGCTTTGTTGTTTGTTTGGTTTAGTGTCTCCGCAGATCCAAGTCCTTGAGACATCTGTCATCATTGAGTACGGGCCAACAAAGTCCGTGTCGAAGGCTACAAGGTCACCTTCATTGATGATATTGCTACTCGACTCTTGGAACCAGGGGTTCGTTCTTTCCCCTGCTGAGAGAAGCCTGCATTCCATCCATTCTCCATTACGAGAAAGCATTTCTGACCACATAACAGCCCAGAGTTGATTTTCGGTCATACCTGGTTCCATAGCTTCAAATGTTTTCTGACAGGCAACCCGAGTCGTTTCCACAGAACATCTCATGGCATTGATTTCATCATGTGATTTGATCATTCGAGCTGATTCCATGATTTGAGTGCCTTCAACCAAATCTAAACCTGCCTGTTGAAGGGCTTGGGTCCCTGCAATTGTGGTGACGTCAACTGCCAAACGTAGGTTTCCACCTCCATGAGCTTTAATCAGATCAGCTATTTCTGAAGCAAATTTTTGTGCCTGTTCTTCAACTCGATCTCCTGCGATGAAATAGAAAAAAGGTCTTGCAGGTCTGACCTCAGTGACTAGATGGTTGTGCGCAGATAAAAATTCACAGTTCGGGTAATCAAATTGAATAAGCGGACCGTCTGTTGCCAAGAAAACATATCTAGAAGGGTTATGGGTGATCCATAGCTGCATGTTTGGTGAATAAGTTGCGTACATCTGGTTCATCGGGTCAAAAAGTAAAATTCCTGCTAGGTCAGCCTCCTCGAGTTCAGAGCGGATTCTTTTCACCCTGTATTCCATCATTGCCTTCTCATCGGGTAATAAAAGTTTTGCTTCAGCCCATTCACTTAATGCAGGTTCACCAGGGCCAAGAACCATTCTGTGTCCTGTGGTTGCGGCCTTACGTATAAGTGGATCGTTGGGGTCTTCAGTAATTTTGTTATGTGCTTCCATGCAATCTAATTCCTTCAGCTACGCATCCGAGAACCTTTAGGATCGAATAGTGGTTCATTTATCCGTTTTGCTTCACGGAGTGTCCCCAATACTTCTATTTCAAACCCTTCATCCACGCCTGAAAGTTCTGAAGGAAGGTAACCGAGCGCACATGAAGCTTGTGACCAATGCGCATACCCTCCGGAAGTAGCCCAACCTACAACTTTTCCGTCGTGCCAAATGGGTTCATCACCGAGCACATCAGAGTTGTCGGCATCAACAACAAAAGCGCTGAGTTTTCTTCTTGGTCCTTCTTCAAACACTGCAGTAAGTGACTCTTTGCCTACAAAGTTTTCTTTATCGAATTTTACGAAATTGTTCAATCCAGCTTCTAGAGGATCGTAAATAGGTCTGTATTCAGTGGCCCAAGAGCCAAAGTTTTTATCAAACCTCATACTGTCCAACGCGCGCAGTCCAAAAAGACTCATATCAAATTCTTTTCCAACATCGTTTAGAAGGTCATAAAGTTGTGATTGAAGTGATGATGGAACCCATATTTCGTAACCAAGGTCGCCTGTAAAAGTTATTCTTCCTACTAAAGATGGAATCATTCCGAGCGCCATATTTTTAATGTCTAAGAATCTAAAGCTTTCAGCTGATATGTCTTCGTTTGCTATGGAACTTAGAAGGTCTCTGGAAGAAGGACCTGCAATCGACAAACCAGTCATATCATTGCCTATTGGCTTGTAACGAATGGTTGGGTCATTATCGATGTGTTCAAGGAACCACCTCTGGTGGTAACCCTCAGCAATTCCTGAACCAAACAAAATGAATTTTTCTTCTTCTGTAATCTGATTAGTAAGTGAGGCCACAGTGAAGTCTCCTATAAGTTTCCCTGCCTCGTTTAACATCGGAGCTAGGGCTATTCGACCATTTTCAGGAATTTTGTTGGTCAGTAGTTTTTCTAAGAACTCCCTTGCACCAGTTCCACTAAATTCATGTTTTGCAAAACCTGTTATCTCCATAAGCCCGACATTTTCGCGCACTCTTCTCACTTCTTCAGCTACCACGGGGAAAGCATTAGATCGTTTGAAAGTGACTTCTTCTATAGGTTCTTTTCCAATTTTTTGAAACCAGAGAGGGTATTCAAGTCCGTACGCGGCACCCCACACGGCATTTGCATCAGTTAGTTTGTTGAAGATTGGTGAAGTGTGAAGTGGTCTACCTGCAGGCAGTTCTTCATTAGGGAAACTTATCTTGAAGCGTCTTGTGTAGTTCTCGATTACTTTTGTCAACGTATAGTCGGGAGTAGTCCAATCACCAAAACGTGAAACATCCATTCCCCAAACATCAAAACCCGGATCACCAGTAGTAATCCAATTCGCCATAGCCAGTCCGACGCCTCCACCTTGGCTGAGCCCAGCCATTACGCCACAAGCAACCCAGTGACCTCTTTGTCCCCTTATGGGACCAATTAAAGGATTGCCGTCAGGAGCGAATGTAAATGGTCCATTAATGACTTGTTTGATACCTGCATCTGCATAAATTGGGAAATGTGAAAACCCTACTTCGAGGGAAGGGGTGAGTCTTTCCAGGTCAGGGGTAAGAAGTTGGGCGCCAAAATCCCAAGGGGTTGATTTAGTTTGCCAAGGCACGCATGCTTGTTCGTAGGTCCCAAGCAGAAGGCTTTTACCCTCGGCTCTTAAGTAAATTTCGCCACTGAAGTCAATGACTCCTCGACCGTGACCATCATTTTCTTCAAGCCACGGTTCAATTTCAGGTAATTCTTCAGTGAGAAAGTACATGTGTTCCATTGCTTGAACCGGAAGTTCAATGCCACACATCCGACCAACTTCTCTAGCCCACAATCCTCCAGCGTTTACAAAATTTTCACAATTTATTATCCCCTTGTCTGTTAATAGATCCCAAGTGCCGTCAGGTTGTTGAGATATTTCTTCTACCCATGTATTTCTTTCAATTTCAGCCCCTAAAGACCTTGCTGCAGATGCGTAAGCGTTAGTGACACCTGAAGGGTCGACGTGCCCACCGACTGGATCCCAAAGAGCACCTACAAAATATTGTTCTTCTAGAAAAGGAACAAGATTTTTTGCTTCTGAAGTTGAAATTATTTCTGTTTCCATGCCCATATACCTACCGCGGGCATGAGCCATTTTCAGCCAATCCAATCTGTCTTCATTATCTGCCAACATCAATTCGCCAGTCAGATGGATTCCACAATCGACTCCAGTTGATTCTTCAAGTTCTTCATAGAGCTTTATTGTGTACCTTTGTAGTGCGGCTACGTTCGGATCTCCATTCAGGGTGTGCATGCCTCCGGCTGCGTGCCAGGTTGAGCCTGCTGTAAGTTCTTTTCTTTCCAGAAGTACTACGTCAGTGCAACCGGCCTTGGTTAAGTGATACAGCACGCTACAACCGACAACGCCTCCACCTATAACCACTACTTCAGCTTTTTCTTTCATGTTCCCCTCCTAATAGTCAGTTGGGACGCCACCTTCAGCAACTCTTCTATCAAGATATTCATCTAATTCGGTACGGATATCCTCTTCCATGGGCGGTTCTTCATGTGAGTCAATTAGTTGTTTTGCTAGTTTTTCAGCTCGTTGGTGAGCTTCTTGACGGCCGGACTCGTCCCATGATTCATAATTTCTCCAGTCTGAGACCATAGGACGGAAATGCTCGGTTTTGTAGCGTTCTTGAGTGTGTTCTGAACCGAAGAAGTGACCCCCTGGACCTACTTCCGCGATTGCTTCCACGGCTAGGGTTGCGTCATCGACAGTGACTGGTTCCAACATGCAGTTAACCATGTTTAGAACATCTGCATCTATAACCATTTTTTCATACGAAGCGAGGAGACCTCCTTCGAGCCAGCCGGCCCCATGGAGCAGAAGGTTTACACCACCCATAATTGCACCCCATATTGAAATGACACTCTCATACATTGACTGGGCATCGACACTGTTTGCTGCGTTCACATTGGATGACCGGTAAGGAAGCCCGTAACGCCTAGCTAGTTGACCTCCGATAAGGCAGGCTTTCCAGTATTCAGGTGTTCCAAATGCAGGCGCTCCGGATTGCATGTCGACATTGGAAGTGAAACCCCCATAGATGACAGGCGCTCCTGGGTTGATTAGTTGTGTATAGGCGATTCCCGCTAGAGCTTCAGCATTTTGTAAAACTAGTGCTCCTGCAACAGTCACTGGAGCCATAGCTCCTGCCAATGTGAAGGGGGTTATGCAAATAACTTGATTCCGCGCAGACATTTCTTGAATCCCATGAAGCATTACGGTGTCATATCGCAAAGGTGTACTCGCATTAATTACAGAAAGAATCGAAGGTTCTGAGTTGAAAGTTTCTTGGTTTACACCTCTGGCTATCCGAGTAATTTCCATTCCATCGATATTTCTTTGCCTTCCGAGGCTGTACACAAAGGGTGGCTTGTCAGAAAGAGTCACAGCATCATGTGTTGCATGTAAATGTCTAACCGAAGCGTGTATGTCAGTTGGTTCCACTGGGTAGCCAGCATTTGTGTGGAGGCAGTTAAGCATTTGAGTCAATTTGATCAGATTACGAAAATCCTCTCTATTGCCGTCACGTCTGTCACGTCCCAAGCCGGTTACAAAAGGAGGGCTAGCCACTGCAGTATAAGTAATCCATTTACCACCCATAATGAAATCTCTGTGGGGTGCTATTCCGTGCATAGTGAATTCATTAGGCGCAGTGGAAATAAGTTCCATAATCATCTCAGGGTCGAACCTGACTTGTTGATCTTTAACAACAGCTCCGGCATCTGCTAATTGCTGGCAGGCTGTTTCATCTAGAAAAGCAATCCCAGTTTCTGAGAGAACCTTCAGAGAAGCCTGGTGGATTGATTCCAACTCATCCTCAGAAACTGCTCGCAAAGGTTCGAATCTGTGTTTTGGCTGAATTGAAGAAGGTTGTTGGATATTATTTGAACCTTCGCCTCGTCTTTGGCTCCTACCTCCCCGTCGCCGTTCATTTGGCATTAGAAATCCTAAGGTCTTGTCCGTTCATTTTTTGAAGCCGTCTCTTCCTGACGGTGGGTCGTAGAGGGGAGTTAGTTGCAATTCTTCTCCATTCCAAGGATTTGCTTTCGCAACATCTTCATTTAGTACGACACCAAGACCTGGTTCAGTAGAAGGTATTACCAGTCCTTCAGAGAATTCAATGGGCTTTTCGAGGATCTCGGCATGGAAACCAGACCAATCCTCGATTGACTCAAGAATTAGAAAGTTTGGAGTGCAAGTAGCCAGTTGAATATTTGCAGCGGCAACAACAGGCCCGCAGTAACAGTGTGGAGCCAGTAGAGCTTGTTTCACTTCTGCAATTGAAGCAATTTTTTTACCCTGAAGGATGCCTCCACAACGGCCAAGATTTGGTTGTATTATCGAAGCTGCATTCGACTCAAGAAGTGTTGAAAATTCACTAACTGTTGTGAGTCTCTCTCCAGTTGCAACAGGAATAGATGTTCCGGCAGCAACTCTTGCCATTCCTTTAACATCATCAGGAGGTACAGGCTCTTCAAACCAGAGAGGGTCGTATTTCTCTAAGACTCTCGCAAGTCTTAGCGCCCCTGAAGGAGTGAATTGTCCATGGGTGCCAAATAATATGTCAGCGCCTGTTCCAAGAGTTTCACGGAGAGCTTTAACCATCGATTCGCAAAATTCCAATTCGCTTGGAGTCGGTTGACGACCGTCAAAAACTGAATAAGAACTGGCAGGATCGAATTTGACTGCAGTGAAACCCTTTTCAACTGCAGCAGCAGCAGCTTCAGCAGCTAAGGAAGGGTCATTATAAATATGTTTTTCTGTTGAGGGGTTGTATGTGTCCTCTCCATCAGGAGGGTATAGATAGGTGTAAGCACGCAACCCTTCGTGCACACGGCCACCTAGAAGTTCATAGACCGGCTTGTCACATTCTTTTCCAATTAAATCCCAGCAAGCCATTTCCAGTGAACTGATCACGCCACACAAGGTGGGGTCAGGGCGAAGCGTGTACCCGACCCCATAAGATCGACGCCAAAAAGTTTCAATATGAAAAGGATTCTCACCTATGAGAAAACGATCTGCGGTATCTTCAATCATTTTTGCAATGAGATGGGGATTAAAGGAAGCTGCATACGCCTCTCCAATTCCAGAAACACCACTGTCAGTCGTCAGTTTTACAAAAATGAAATAGCGGCCTCCATGACGTGGTGGAGGGTTAGCTACAACAAATGTTTCCACCTCAACGATTTTCATTTCAAATCCCCCTTAAGGTCTCGGACATACCACAGCACGTATGACTGAACCGTTACGCATTTCATTAAGAGCATCATTAATATTTTCCAACGGGTGGGTGCTTGAAACCATATTTTCAAGATCGAGTTTTCCATCACGCCATAAATCAACCATCTTAGGAATATCTGCATGCGGTCTAGAGGTGCCCATTTTCGAGCCTAGGATCCTCTGATTTCTAGCTGCTAGTAAGCCTGGGTCGAATTCTGTTTTAACACCATCTTCAGGCATACCTACTAGCACCAGAGCGCCCATCGGTGATAAAAGGCTCATTGCCATTGAAATTGCTGAAGCTGCGGCAGTGCTTACAAATGCAAAATCAGCCAGATGCCCTTCGGTTGTGTCCTGAATGATTTCAGTCAGGTTTTCCGAAGGTTCAAGAGCCTGAGTAGCTCCGAATTTAATTGCTAGTTCTCTCTTATTTGCTAATGGATCAACCGCAATCACATGTTTCGCTCCGGAAATTTTCGCTCCCTGAATTGCGGCTAAACCAACACCACCACAACCAATTATCACAGTGATGTCACCACTTTTAACTTGCGCCGTATTGAACACAGCACCCATTCCTGTCATGACTCCACATCCAAGAAGAGCAGCAAAATTAGCAGGTAAGTCTTCCGGCACAGGAACACACTGTGAAATATGGACGACTACTTCTTCCGCAAACCCTCCAGTATTGAGACCATGCGTTATTACCGCACCCGTTTTTGTCTCCAGAGGGCTGGTTTCATTAAGTCTGACTCTTCCTGTGCAAGCTATATCGTGTCCTCGTTCGCAAGCTAAACATTGACCACAGGTTCGGATTAAGGAAACTACAACTTGGTCTCCAATACCTAATTCTGTCTCTGTTTCTGGTCCTATCTCAACTACCTTCCCAGATACTTCGTGTCCCAAAACTACTGGGTATTCAATTGACCAACCTCCGTCTATATAGGTGATATCAGAATGGCAGATAGCACAGGCTTCTACAGTTACTCGAATTTCATCTTGTTCAGGGTCCGACAATCGAATCTCTTCAATGGTCAAGTCAGATTTAGACTCGTAACATACCGCCGCTTTGATGAGAGTCATCGAAAGTTCCTAGACATCAGCGAAGATTACTTGAACTTGTTCTGATATAAAAGTTGAAAAGAGCTAAAAAACTAGGATTTACCCAAGGATTATTTCTGACACCTCGCGCAGTTCATCAAGTGAGCGTGCAGAAATATTCAACATGGTGATTGGGCTGTCTTCGAAAGCTTGAAGTCTGTCACGAATCCTGTCCGCTGGTCCAACAAGACTTATTTCATCACAGAAGTCACTTGGCACTGAAGCAATTGCTTCTTCTCGCTTACCTTCCAGAAATAGTTCTTGTATGAGTTTGGCTTCAGCTTCAAATCCCATTCGAGACATTAGTTCTGTATGAAAGTTTTTTCCTTTCGCCCCCATACCGCCTATGTACAGAGCAATACTCATTTTGATTGGGAGTAAGCCCGTTTCAATATCATCAGTGACATTCACGATCATATTAAGAGGTATTTCAAAAGTGTCTTTACGATTTGAAATCACTTCACTGTAGACATCTTGGCGATATGGCGAATAGTAAAGAGGCAGCCAACCATCAGCAATTTCACATGTTTGAGCAACATTTTTCGGGCCTTCTGCGCCAATAAAAATAGGGATGTCGCTTCGTAGAGGATGGGTCATAATTTTTAGAGGTTTACCAAGCTCAGTTGAGTCAGGACCCTTGTAAGGGTGTTGAAAAAATTCACCCTCATAAGAAAGGTAATCCTCACGAGCGAATGCAGACCTCAGAATTTCAACGTATTCTCGAGTTCTGGCTAATGGACGTTTAAACGGTTGTCCATACCATCCTTCTACTACTTGAGGTCCGGAAACCCCTATGCCAAGAATTAAGCGACCGGAAGATAAATGATCAAGAGTCACTGCATGCATAGCGCATGCGGTTGGTGTACGAGCTGCGATTTGAACAACGCTTGTACCTAAGCGAATTTTTTCAGTTACAGCAGCTAAATGAGCCAGTGGAGAAAAAGCATCGGAACCCCAAGATTCCGAAGTCCAAACTGCGTCTACACCCAGTTTTTCAGCTTCCTGTGTGAGCGGAACCCAGTCTGTGGGTGGTTGAGCGGACCAGTATCCCCAAATCAATCCAAGTTTCATTCAACACCTTTCTTTATCGTTACTTTTTAAAAGTAATGCAGTAGTCGTATCTTAAATGTTTTTTATGCCGGAGCAGTGATTAACTCTGTTGCTTTGAATGCAGCCCAAACTTCGTCACCTTTATGCAGGTTGAGAACTTCAAAAGCATTGTTAGTAATTTCAGCCATAAAATTTAATTGGCCATCCAAGTTGATGCGAACATTTTCCCCAACATGGTTTATTTCTAAGATTTTCGCCATAAGAACATTCCTGGGACTTCCTATGGGTTTTTCTCTATAAAGAGCAATAGATTTTGGAGGAATTACGATGTTGACTGGACCTTGGATTGATTCACTTAAAATTAGTTCCACTCCTTTACTGGTCTCGGCAACTAATCCATTCGCTATAGCGGGTACGAAGTTCAACCCAACAAGAGAAGCGGAATAAGGAGTTGCCGGCGAATTTCTTAACTCATCTGTCGTCCCAGACTGAGTTATTACACCTTTTTCTAAAATAACTAAACGTTCTGACAAAGAAGCTGCTTCAAGGGGATCGTGTGTAATCAGCAAAGTTGCCACTCCTTTTTGTGTTTTTAAATACCGGTGAATAATTTGTTTACTTTTTTCATCAAGACCAGTAGATGGTTCATCAAGTAATAGAATTTGAGGCTTAGATGCGATCGCTCTAGTAATTGCGACACGCTGAGATTCACCTCCAGAGCAATTGCCTGCCTTTTTGTCTTGTACATGTTCTAAATCAAAAAGTTCGATCAATTCAGAAACCTCTTTATTAGATGAATTTGGGCTGAATTCAATGTTTTGCTTCACGGTTAGATGATCGAAAAGCATTTGGTTTTGCGGCACCCAGCCGACATTCCGGAAACGGGAATGGAGAAAAGTATCTTCCGAATCCACTATGTTCGTATTTATTCTCAGACTTCCTGTAGTCAGCTTTTCTAGACCACATATAAGCCTCAAAAGTGTTGATTTCCCCGAGCCATTGGGACCCAGAAGACTGACTGTTTCATTCTTATCAATTTCAAGTTTGACTTTTAAAGTGAAATGTTCGAGATCTAAAGACCCATTAAGTTCCAGCATGTTATCTACTCGGCAGCCACTGATCGCGGAACGGTATAAGAATTGCAAGCGAAGTTACAATCATCACCAAACTAAGAGCTAACGCTGCTTCAGGTTTAGTTTCTAGCGCTAGAAAAATTGCTAGAGGTAAGGTTTGAGTTTCACCAGGCATGTTCCCAGCGAAAGTTATAGTTGCACCAAATTCCCCAAGAGCTCGAGCCCAAGATAGAGCGAGCCCTGCAACTATTGAAGGGAATATACGAGGAAATGTGACTTTTAAAAATATTTTTAGCGAAGAAGCTCCAAGCGTTTCTGCTGTTTTTTCAAGATCTTCATTGATAGAGCGGAAAGCAGATTCAACAGCAACTACAAAAAAGGGCATCGAAACAAAGACTGCTGCCACCACTGAACCAGCTGTAGTGAATGGAAGGGTCAAACCAAACCAATCATTTAGCCACTTACCTAAAAAACCCTGCCTTCCAAAAGCAAAAAGTAAAGCAGTACCACCTACAACTGGAGGAAGAACCATTGGTAGGAGCACTACAGCGCGAAGCAATTTCATAAAAGAAAAATTAGATCTGGCCAAAAACCATGCTATTGGAATTCCAAATACGAACACGATAAGAGCGGCTGAAAAACTCACAAACAAGGAAAGCAAGAAAGCATCCAGAATGATGTCACTTCCAAGAACGTCCGACAGTCCCGACCATGGCATTCTCTGCAGAAGTCCTATTAGCGGGGATAGAAGGAATAAAATCGCAATAGTCGCGAATAGAACGACTGTTTTTGGAATCCTATTCATAGGGAAAATCCATGACTAGAAAAAATTTCTTTAGCGATATCGGAAATTAAAAAGTCAGTGAAGTCATTTCCTTTTTTACCTCTAAATGCCGTTGCATAAGAGACGCAAGGACAAGCAATTTCTTGAGGCCATGCCGTAATCACTTTCGGTTCATTCTTGAGGTCGGTTTTGTAAACAATTCCCAGATCTACCTCCATCGAAGCAACACGCGCTAAAACAGCTTTAACATTCATTTCGTATGTGTCTGCTTCTATGATCCCAAATTTTGATTTTGTGGCATCGCCACATGGGACTCCCTCCGAACAGATTGCTATAAGTCCTTCATCGCGGGTTAAATCGTTCGGTTCAAAGCTTTTATTAACAAAAGCGACAGGTTTAACTACAACCAAAGAGTTGTAAGCGAAACCCTCTAAAATTCCGTCAAAACCCAAACCAGCAATAAGCTCAACATCCGCTGTGATGAAAACATCTGCATATGCTCCATCTCTAAGTTGTGAGGCTAAGTGGTTTGAGCCGGCAAAAACGACCTTTGTCTTAACCTGGGAAATTTCTTCGTAACGTTCGACCGCAACAGAAACTGCTTCAGTAAGAGAGGAGGCAGCATAAATGTTTATCCCTTGTTCTTCCTTGCCACACCCGAGGCAAGTCAAGCAAAAAATTCCAACGATTAATAAGTGTTTGTGTAGTCTCTTACGGACTTTCAATAACCACATTTGTTGCCTTTATCGCAGCTACTGCTAGAGCACCAGGTTTTAATCCAAGTTCTTTAACTGCTTCAGCTGAGATCAAGGAGACAACGCGATACGGACCAGCTTGAAGTTCAACTTGAGCCATAACTCCATCAGCGACGACACGAGTGATTAAACCGGTGAAACGGTTTCGAGCTGAAAGAGTAGCTCCTTCCTGTTCACTCGAATTTGAAATTTCTTGGGCAAGTTTTGCAAGCTCAACTCCGTTTATAAGCCGGTGTCCACCTTCGGTTCTTTCAATTGAAAGACGACCAGAGTCTGCCCATCTTCTGACCGTGTCTGTGCTGACACCAAGCAACTGAGCTGCTTCACCAATTCTAAACTTGTGCATGCAATAAAAAATACTAAAAAACCTTGCAAATACAACTTTTTTTATTAAAAAAAATAAATTATGATTTTGCCATGAGTATTAAAGTCACAATCGAAGATATAGACAAACGTCTTGATGAATATGGCGATTCAGCGTTTGTAGTGACCATGACCGAAGCGGGAAAAGCAAAAATCGTTCATTCATTAATTTCTTTAGAAGACGATTGTCTTATCTGTTCACCTGGAAAAGGAACCTTAAAAAATTTAGCTGACTCCAGTTCAGTCAGTTTGATCTTTCCTGCTCACTCTGACGGAGGATTCAGCATGATCATCGACGGAGATGGGCAAATTCTGGATCCAGAAAAAGGTTCTATAAAAGTTAAAATCACAGGGGGTGTTCTACACAGACCTGCATCACAGAGTTTGGATGAAGAACCTAAGTGTTAAAAAAATTATGAATCAGAACTTTTTTTCTTAATTTTAGCCAAATATTCTGATTGAGCTTCTTGCGATTCTGGATCAGCCATCGCAACTTCTAAACCATCCGCATCAGCCCACGACCTAGCAGTTCCGACCATCTGAGAAGTAACTGCATTTACGTGCGCTTTAGTAGAAAGAGTAGCGATTCTAGATTTTGTTGCAATGACTGAAACTAAATCGTTCACTGCAGAGTCAATTTCATCAATAGTTGTGACTTTATTTACAAAACCTATTTTGGACGCCTCTTCAGCATCAAACGGTCTACAAGTCATGACCAATTCTTTTGTCAAAGCAGGTCCTATCTCTCTCACTAGTCTCGGAATTCCTCCCCAAGCTAAAGGAATTCCCAAATCGACTTCTGGGATAGAAAAACTTGTTTCAGTGGAAGCAATCCTTAAATCACAGGCTGCTGCCAATACGAGGCCGCCACCGACAACATGGCCATGAAGACGAGCTATAGCTATTGGAGCCATTCCTTCGATTGCGTCAGCCATCACTCGACCTAAATCAGCAGGTTTTTTACCACCTGCCTTTCCGGAAGCATTTTGGTTATTGCCTCCGAAAGTATCAATATCAAAGCCAGCGCAGAATGATCTACCTGCGCCACTAACAACAACAACACGCAAATCAGGTTGTTGGTCAAACCAATCCGCGGCTTCAGTTATTTCTTTCATAAGAGCCGCTGATAAGGCGTTTAGACGCTCAGGTCTATTCAGTTGCATCTGAGCTGTTCGCCCGTCAGAAGAAACAACTAAATGTTCAAAACTTGGTTCATCTCCCATTTCAATCACCTTCTACTTCTAAAAGGAGAACTTCAACCTCAAATTTTTCTCCTGTAACAAGGCTGATATTTTCGGCTTTTGCTGCAGCACAAACATCATCTAAAGCAAGACGAAGAAGGTCGAGTCGTTCGACTGTATCTACAACCGTGCAATTCTTCACTGGTGTTGCCAGCGAACATTTTGCTTCAGTTTTTTTCTTACGAATTTCAGCAATTGCCTGTGCAGCCACAACAGCGATTTCTTGATTTCCAAAAGAGTCCGAAGTTGAAAATAAATTTTCACTTGAGGGCCAATCTTGTTGATGTATTGATTCTTCCCTCCACCATGACCAGACTTCTTCGGTGACAAACGGAAGAAAAGGTGCAAAGAGTTTCAGCAGAGTTTGCAGCGCTAAACGCAGTGCATGTTGAGCTGAAGCGGCATTCGTATCTTCTTCTCCGTAAGCGCGAACTTTGACAAGTTCCAAATGGTTATCCGTAAAATCCCAGAACCAAGATTCGGTTTTCTCTAATGCTCGAGCATAATCGAAGTTGTTGAAAGCATCGGTTGTTTCGTCTATTAGTCCAGCCAGACTTGCAAGCATTGAAAGATCTAAAGGGTTGCTTATAAGACTCTTATCAATCTCAAGTGAATCGCTTGTTGGATCACTGAAACCTAAAACAAATCGGCTTGCATTAAGTATCTTTATGGCTAATTTTCTACCGATTTTCATTTGACCGTCGTCAAATGTCGTATCTGTTCCAGGCCTTCCATTAGCAGCCCAGTAACGAATAGCGTCTGATCCGTATTCCTCTAACAAATCAATTGGAGTAACTACATTACCCTTCGATTTCGACATTTTTTTTCGATCAGGATCAAGTACCCAACCACTTAAAGCACAATTCAACCAAGGAGAAGAATCAGATTCAAAATGTGATCTCACAACAGTTGAAAAAAGCCAAGTTCGTATTATGTCGTGTGCTTGAGGGCGCATGTCCATTGGGTAAGTGCGTTCGAATAAATCTTGGTCTTCTTCCCATCCACAAGCAATCTGCGGAGTCAGGGAAGAGGTTGCCCAAGTATCCATAACGTCAGGATCTCCTATGAAACCATTAGGCTTACCCCTCTGATCTTCTGAAAATCCAATTGGTACCTCTGAAGTTGGATCTACAGGAAGAGAGTCTTCTTGGGGGACAATTGGTTGATCCCAGACAGTTTCACCATTTTCATCTATCGGATACCAAAGTGGTATAGACACTCCAAAAAAACGCTGCCTGCTTATCAGCCAGTCACCATTAAGCCCTTCAATCCAGTTGCTGTATCTAGCTTGCATGTAATTCGGATACCAGTTCATTTCATCGCCTCGATTAACAAGTGCACTAGCTAAATTTTGATCACGGCCTCCATTTCTTATATACCACTGACGAGAAGTGACGATTTCTAGAGGTTTGTCACCTTTTTCGAAAAATTTCACTGGATGAGTAATAGGTTCAGGTTCTCCAACCAGTTCACCTGTCTCTCGGAGCATTAGTACCATTTCTTCTTGCGCAGAGAAAATTGTTTTTCCGGACAGACGTTTGAAGGCATTAACGCCATTTTCATTAGAAATGCCGGATGGAGGCTCGTTTATAATCCTTCCATCTCGGTTGATTATTGCTTGAACAGGTAGATCCAATTCCCGCCACCAAGTCACATCAGTAGTGTCACCAAAAGTACATATCATCGCTATCCCAGTACCTTTTTCAGGATCTGCAAGTCGATGTTCACAAACAGGGACTTCCGCACCGAAAACAGGAGTTGTCACGGTTGTCCCAATAAGTTTTTTATATCTTGAATCTTCTGGATGAGCCACCAAAGCTACACAAGCCGGTAGTAGTTCTGGCCTAGTGGTTGCAATTTGTAAGTCTTCACCACCATTAACGTGGAAGCTAAGCGTATGGTATGCGCCTGGCCTTTCCCTGTCTTCAAGTTCAGCTTGAGCTACAGCAGTTCGGAAAGTCACATCCCATAGTGACGGAGCTTCAGTCTGATATGCCTCACCTCTGTTTAGATTTCGAAGGAAAGCACGCTGAGCTACACGTTGACATTTTTCATCGATAGTTGCGTAGGTAAGACCCCAATCAACTGACAATCCAAGGCGACGCCATAGAGCTTCAAAGGCCTTTTCGTCTTCTGCTGTGAGAATATGACACAGCTCAATAAAATTGCGCCTACTTATATCAAACTCACCACGTTCTTTAATTGCTTTTGGGTTACCAGAATCATCTGGCGTTTCAAAATCTGGATCATAAGGTAATGAAGGGTCGCACCTGACCCCGAAAAAATTTTGGACCCTTCTCTCAGTTGGAAGGCCATTGTCGTCCCACCCCATGGGGTAAAAGACTTCTTTACCCGCCATTCGTTGGTAGCGCGCTATCGCATCAGTATGCGTATAAGAAAAAACATGTCCGACATGTAAAGAACCTGAAACTGTGGGAGGTGGAGTGTCTATAGAAAAAATTTCATCTCTAGTTTTGCTACGATCAAAACTATAGGTTCCGTTTTTTTCCCAATGATTAGACCAGATTTCTTCAATTCCATCTAAAGATGGCTTATCCGGAATTTTTGAAGCATTCTTTTTACTTTTCATATATCAATTTGAGACTATCTGCGCTTATTGATTATAACCGAGCGGAATTGTTTGCTCTTTGACTTGTGAGGGTATTGTCAAACGGAAGAAAGTTAATTGGAGGTTATTAATGGGCGACTTCTCTATGGAGTTGAACGAAGAACAGTTGCAACTACAAGAATGGGTGCATCAGTTTTCTGAAGATGTGATAAGACCGGCTGCCGAAGAATGGGACGAGAGAGAAGAATTTCCATTCCCTGTAGTCGAGCAAGCAGCAGAGATTGGTCTTTACTCTTGGGAATTCCTAGCAAATGGAATGATGGGAGACAAGACAGGCCTCACTCTTCCTGTGGCTATCGAAGAATTATTTTGGGGAGATGCAGGTATCGGAATGGCGATAATGGGTTCTGGATTAGCAGCTGCCGGAATTGTTGCATCTGGTACACAGGAACAAGTTTTGGAATGGGTGCCGCAGTGCTACGGAAACGCAGGAGATCTGAAAATTGGAGCTTTTTGTGCTAGTGAACCTGATGCTGGGTCTGACGTAGGCGGTTACCGAACTAGAGCTGTTTATGACGAAGCCACAGACGAATGGGTTCTAAATGGAACGAAAGCTTGGATAACTAATGGAGGTTTAGCCGACATCCATGTAGTGGTTGCTGTAGTCGAACCTGAACTTAAATCGAGAGGTCACGCATCTTTTATAGTGCCTCCTAATACACCAGGATTAAGTCAGGGACAGAAGTACAAAAAACATGGAATTAAAGCAAGTCACACAGCAGAGGTTGTATTAGAAGATGTGAGGATCCCAGGTTCTTGTCTTTTAGGGACTAAGGAGAAACTTGATGAGAGAATTGCGCGAGTAAAAGAGGGCAAATCTGGAAATGCTCAAGCAGCAATGCAGACTTTTGAAGCCACTCGTCCTGCTGTAGCAGCTCAGGCAATAGGTGTAGCTAGAGCTGCATATGAGTATGCACTTGAATACGCCAAAGAAAGAGAAGCATTTGGTAGGCCAATAATCATGAACCAAGGCATTTCTTTCATGCTTGCAGATATGGCTGTTGAGATTGACGCAGCTAGGTGGCTTACATGGCGGGCAGCATGGCTGGGAACTCATCAAGGTTTCAAGAACGCTGAAGGCTCAATGGCCAAGTTGAAAGCTGGAAGAGTTGCCACTTGGGTTACAGAAAGAGCCATCCAGATTCTTGGCGGGTATGGGTATGTAAGAGAATATCCAGTTGAACGTTGGCACAGGGATGCAAAAATTCACGACATTTTTGAAGGAACAGAACAGATCCAACAACTGGTAATAAGTAGAGCGATATCAGGTTTAAGAATCGAATAATGATGGATTTAGGTATTTCAGGTCGAACAGCTCTAGTCACTGGTGCTTCAAGAGGTCTGGGTCTTTCCAGTGCTAAAGCCCTGTCTGACGCAGGGGTAAAAGTCTGTTTGGTATCACGTTCAACTGATTCATTATCAGTTGCAGCCCAAAAACTTTCGAGTGACTGTCATATTATTGCGGCTGATTTATCAGATCCTTTTTCAATCAAGAGCATGTTAGAAGAAGTAAAAGAAACATTTGGTGTAGTAGATATTCTTGTAGCTAACGCTGGCGGTCCACCACCAGGAAATTTTGAGACTACAGCGACAGAAGATTTTTCAGAAGCCATTCAGTTGAACCTTTTATCGACTGTCGAAATGTGTAAAGGGCTGATACCGGAAATGGTTGATCGAGGCTGGGGCCGAGTAGTGGCGATTACCTCGATTGCAGTAAGAGAACCACAGGCCCAGTTGATTCTCTCTAACACGGCTAGATCTGGATTAACGAGTTTTTTGAAAACAACAGCAACCGAGGTGGCTGGGGCTGGTGTAACAGTAAATTCAATCCAACCTGGACTTCATGCGACCGAAAGACTCACTGAACTTTATGAGGATTTACAAGGTGTAGCGTCAAACGTTCCAACAGGGAAACTCGGCAACCCTGACGATTTTGGTGAAGTCGTAGCTTTTTTATGTTCCGAACAAGCGAAATTTATAACAGGTGCAGCAATCCCCGTTGATGGTGGAGCTGCAAAAGGATTGCAGTGATTAGATGACAAAAAAAACCAGAAATAAAGGATTCCATCATGTTGTTTACGCATGCAGAAACAGTGAAGAAACCAGACATTTTTATGAAGATTTATTAGGAATGCCTTTGGTTCACACTGAGGTAAAAAATGCTCCAGATGGCTTCTTCCGCCATTTGTTTTTTGATACTGGCGATGGTTCTTGCATAGCTTTTTTCGAGGTTTCAGGGGTCGGTGAGAATCCTGATTGGAGTTCTGAAGTATCTATTGGCAATGGTCTTCCCGTTTGGGTTAATCATCTAGCTTTCGCTTCTGATGAAGAAAGAACTGAAACAGTACGCGAACGGTTGGCTGCAGAGAAAATTGTTCCTTTGATGGAAGTAGATCACGGATGGTGTCACTCGCTTTATTACATAGACCCAAATGGAATAATGGTTGAGTTTTGCAGAGATACAGGCGAATTCGGAGTTGACCCTGAAACCGCAGCAGCACGTCTTGACTCAACAGATGACACTGACCACTCAACGTTCATTCAACCTTTAGATATAGAAGGGCTTAGAGGATTCAGCCTCTTTCCCGAACCCAAAGGCACATAGGGGATTCGAATGCCTCGGATCCAACAAGTAAGTCGTCCAGATTTACACCCAGCAGCTGAAATTGTTTTTCAACTTATATTTGGAGACAGAGACCCGACAGTTGAACCTGGTACTGATACTGGAAGTCCAGGAGATTGGTGGCCTACTTTTGCTTTGGTTCCTGAAGTGTTCGATCACGCAGTTGCAGGTTTAGCTTTGTATAGATCGCCAGAGCGAAAATTGGATCCACAGCTACGAGAACTCGGACAAACTCGTGTGGGATGGGATGTCGGGAGCCGTTTTGTTTTTTCACAGCACTGTAAATCTTGCCGAACCGTTGGAATAAGCGAAGAAAAAATCAAATCGATTCCAAATTGGGAGGAATCTGAGTGTTTCAATGAAATTGAAAGAGCAGTTCTTGCATATACGGATTGCCTAGCGACCAACAACGGCCTAGTAGCTGATGAAATTTTTCAGACACTCTCAGAACACTTGTCAGATGAAGAAATTCTTGAACTTACATACATCGTTGCCACATATGGAATGCATGGGATTATTTCTAGAGCACTACAACTTGAATTTGATGCTGACGATAACCAGCCTCTAGAAGAGGTGGAAGGCGATCATCAAAGCTTGAGCCAGGAACACACTGAAAGACGAATGCAAGAAATAATTGATGAGGAAAAATCTGGTGACTGATTCTGATGATCCTTTTGAAAAAATCAAATCAAATCAAACAACTGCCAAAGACCTAGACAATGCCGATCAACTAGCCAACTTTCGCTCAAAGTTCGTTATCGAGGATCCAAGCCTAATTTACTTAGACGGAAATTCTTTAGGCCGACTTCCAAAAAAAACCAAAGACCTTGCTCAAGAAATAGTCTCCGAACAATGGGGTAGTCGCTTAATACGATCATGGAACGAAAAGTGGTTAGAAGACACAGTTCGAATCGGAGACAAGGTTGGATCAGTGGTTGGAGCAAAACCAGGAGAAGTTGTATTAGCTGACTCAACAACTGTCTGTTTATTTAAAGCTGCAGTTTCAGCACTTCTTTCAAATCCAACACGTTCCATCATCCTTACAGATGACCAAAATTTCCCCTCCGATATTCAGGCTTTGAAGGCAGCAGCATCGACGGTCAGTAAAGATCACAAGGTCGTAGTGGTAGAAAGCAATGGTTTGGAAGCCCCAGTTGAAGAGCTTTTAGAGGCGCTTGATGAAACTGTATCTTTAGTATCACTAAGTCAGGTCGCCTATCGATCAGGGTGTTGTTGGGATTTATCAACAGTTACTAAAAAGGCTCATCAAGTAGGAGCCAAAGTTCTTTGGGATCTCTCACACTCAGTAGGAGTGGTTCCAATAGATCTAAGAAAAGATGAAATTGATCTAGCCATTGGATGCACATACAAGTATTTAAATGGTGGACCAGGATCACCCGCTTTTATTTACATTTCAGAAAATTGTCACGATTTGATAAATCCCATAGCAGGTTGGTATGGGAGTAAAGACCCATTCGGATTTGATCCTAATTCCCAGCCGCAAAACGATAATCGTAGGTTTTTAACCGGCACACCACCTTTAGTTTCAACTTTGCTGATAGAGCCAGGTGTTGATTTGGTGATTGAAGCGGGAGTCCAGAACATACGCTCTAAGTCAGTCGCTCTTTCTGAAAGATTTTTATTCAAAGCTGAAAAAGAACTTCTACCTTTAGGGTTTTCTGTTGCATCACCTTTAAAACACGAGAATCGTGGCTCTCATTTATCTTTTTCTCATAATTCAGCTTTGGCAATAGGACAGGCATTAATTAATGAACAAGCAACAATCCCAGATGTCCGACCACCAGATTTAGTCAGATTTGGTTTCGCTCCGCTGTATACCACCTTTGTAGAAATCGAAGAAAGTATAGACAGAGTAAAAGAAGTTATTTCTGGAGGTGGGATAGATCGTTGGAAGGATGAAATGCCAGTTGTTCCATGACACAGTTGAGAGCCTATTTAAACTGTTATACCGAAACGTTCAAGTCCGAAGCAGTCAATAGCGTTACCCCGCATAAGCCGGTATATTTCATCCTCCGAGAGTCCTGCTTCTTCACAAATTTTTGTTGCCACTTTCAACGTGTTTGGGAAAGTTGTATCTGCATGGGGGAAGTCGACTTCAAAACAGATTTGGTTCATTCCGATTATGTCTCGATTCTTTAAACCTACCTCATCGTCGAAAATGCAACCCCAAATGTGGTTAGGTATGTAAGAACTAGGTGGATTGGGAAGATCTATCCCAAAACTAGCATCTCCTCTTTCTTCCCAAATTTTGTCCATTCGTTCAACTACGTATGGCATCCATCCAACTTGTCCTTCTGCGTACGCAATCCGGAGTTTAGGAAATCGAACAAAAATTCCTGAAAGTATGTAGTCGCACATAGATCCCATCGCATTTGCAAAAGTTATGGTCGAAGAAACCGAAAAAGGAGCGTCCGGAGAAGTTGACGGCATTTTTGATGAAGATCCAATATGCATGCAAATTACAGTTTCAGTTTCTTGACATGCAGTGAAGAAAGGATCCCAAAAATTATTTTCGTCATGCACGGATGGTAAACCCAGATGGTATGGATTTTCTGAAAATGCAACAGCAAAAGATCCCTTATTTGCGCATCTATGAACTTCTTCAGCGGCCGCGACTGGATCCCATAGTGGTATGAGGGTAAGTGGTATCAGACGACCTTTTCCTTCACCTTCGCACCACTCATCTATCATCCAGTCGTTGTAAGCCTTTACGCAAAGTAAGGCCAGATCTTTGTCTTCTCGTTCAAGAAAAGTTTGACCGCAAAACCTTGGAAGAACATTAGGGAAACATATTGAAACGTCAACGTGGTTTGCATCCATATCGGCGAGCCTGTCGGCCTGCTTCCAGCTGCCAGGCCTGATTTCATCAAAAGTAACTGGCTCAACATCAAGATTTTCAAAACCTACTGCAGCGGAAAGTTTAGGAAACGGATATATCAAATCGTCATACAACCACCAGTCGCATGGAGAGCCATTTTTAACTCCTTTTTCGTAAGAGAAAACTCCACCTTCAAAGTTGAATACTGCAGAATCACGTTCAACACGTGGGCACCTATCCGCATACTTTGAAGGTAAGCGACTAGTCCAAAGATCTGGTGGTTCAACCACATGATCATCAACTGAAATTATTCGAGGAATCTTTGTCACCTAAGCTCCTGTTAAGTAGACCAACTTCGACCGTATCGCCGTTTTTGGGTTATTTCCTATTAGATGTAATCATAAGACAAATAGAACCGCCAGAAAAGTTACCTGACGATACGATCAAAATAAGAAAAAACGTAATTTAAGTGATAAAACCCTTTAAGTGTAGAAGAGTGAGAAAAGATGGCTACAGATCAGGCACTAGCTGATGAACTTGTTTCAACAATAAAAGACTGGGTTGATCGCGACGTGATTCCAAATGTCGCTCAATTTGAACTTAATGATGAGTTTCCTCAAGAAATGTTTGAACAGATGTGCGATTTTGGACTTTTCGGCTCCACAATCGATGAAAAGTATGGTGGTCTCGGAATAGACATCACAACTTATGCTCGAATAGTTGAAGAACTATCACGCGGTTTCATGTCTCTTGCTGGGATCTTGAATACACACAAAATTGGTGTGACCATGATTAACAGATACGGAACGGAAGAGCAGAAAGAAAACTTCCTACCTCGAATGTGCGATGGTTCTTTTCGAGCGGCGTTTTCTCTATCAGAACCTGATGCAGGTAGCGACACGGGGGCACTTCGTTGCAAAGCTGAAAAAGATGGAGACGAATGGGTAATTAATGGCACAAAAATGTGGGTTACGAATGGAACACGCGCATCTCTAGTAATGCTTTTAGCGAGAACTCCAGATGATCGAATTACTTGTTTTCTGGTTGAAAAAGAACCCGGAGAGAATTTTGAAGGAATCCAAGTTTCAAAAAAAATAGACAAACTTGGATATCGGGGATTAGAAACAGTTGAAATGTCTTACGTGGATCATCGTGTTCCTTCTGCGAATGTATTGGGAGGTGAAGAAGGAATAGGAAACGGTAGGAGATATGCACTTTCAGCTTTGGAGTTGGGAAGAATAAATATAGCTGCAAGAGCTGTTGGAGTAGCACAAGCAGCCTTTGACTCAGCAATGAAATACGCTCAACAACGCGAAACCTTTGGCCGACCAATTTTTGAGCACCAAGCTGTTCAATTCATGCTTGCTGAAATGGCAACAAAGCTCCAAGCATCTCGTTTGATGACCTTTGATGCGGCTAGGCGGGCAGATGCCGGAGAGAGGGTTGATATGGAAGCAGGGATGGCGAAGTTTTTTGCTTCTGAAGCAGCTTTTGAAATCGCCATGTCTTCGATGAGGATTCATGGTGGTAATGGATATACAACAGAGTTTCCAGTAGAGCGTTACTTGCGAGACACTCCGTTAATGATCATTGGAGAAGGGACGAGCGAGATCCAGAAAATGGTTATCGCTAGAAAACTTCTCGAAAGGTACCCAGCTGAATGAGTAGTAAAGGATCAGGCGAACATGGTACCGGAGGAACGTCTTTACTGGGAAATGCTGTTCCACGTCGTGAAGATTTAAATCTTTTACTCGGAAAAGGCGGATATGTAGCGAATGTGCCAATGGAAGGTGCTTTACACGCGCATTTTGTAAGGTCAAATGTTTCGCATGGTGAAATAATTTCAGTGGAAACAAGTGAAGCTATGAAAATGCCAGGAGTTTTTGCTATTTATACCGCTGAAAATCTGGATTTGGCCGATAGAGCTGTCATATTAAATGCTTATGAACCCGGGATGACAAGACCGTATCTTGCCCGTGAAAGGGTGCGTTTTGTTGGTGAACCAGTAGCGGTAGTTCTGGCGGAAAACGAGTATTTAGCAGCAGATGCTGCCGAGAATATTTGGGTAGATATAGAACCTTTACCAGCATTGGTCGATCTTGAAGCAGCAGTCGCAGGTGAAGTCTTACTCTTCCCAAATTTAGATAGCAATATAGTTACAGAGATACCCGGAAGAGAGCCAGTAGATTTTTCTGATTGCGAAGTCGTGGTGGAAGCAGAGATCATCAACTCTAAAGTCGCAGCTGTTTCTATTGAACCGAGAGTCACACTTGCATCTTTTGAAAATGGTCGTCTCACATGCTGGGCCAGTAATCAAGGAGCTCATGATTATCGAGATTCAGTTGCTCAAGCACTTGAAATGGAAACAAAAGATGTAAGGGTAATTATCACTGACATAGGAGGCGGTTTTGGAGCTAAAGGACTTGCTTCAGAAGAGGAAATAATTATTGCCCATTTATCTCGAGTGCATGAAAAACCTGTCCGTTGGATGGAAAGTAGAACAGAGAATTTAACTGGTTTTGCGCATGGGAGAGCGCAAAAACAAAAAGTCAAAATGGGTGGAAACCTTAATGGTGAAATCACCCATTACAGCCTCGAAGTCATTCAAGACAGTGGTGCTTATCCGAAGTGGGGAGCCGTTCTACCTGGTTCTACTCTAATGATGGCAAGTGGGGTATACAGAATTCCTAATGTTGAATTTTCCTCACGTTCTGTCGCTACGACAACAGCTCCAGTTTGCGCATATCGAGGAGCGGGACGCCCGGAAGCTACTTCAGTGATTGAAAGAACCGTGGATTTATTTGCAAGAGAAATAGCGATGGATCCAGCCGAAGTGCGAAGGTTAAATTTCCCCAGTCCCGATGAATTCCCGTTTAAAAACTCAACAGGAACTGTTTACGACTCAGGTGACTATGAAAAAGCTCTAGACGAAGCTCTCAACACTATTGATTACGAAGCTCTTAGAAACGAACAAAGTCGCAGACGTGAAGAAAACGAAAGATTGCAGTTAGGAATCGGTATCTCCACGTACGTAGAAGTCACCGCTGGTGGAGGTGGCAGTGAGTTTGGTTTAGTTGAACTGAATGATGATGGAACCTTTCGAGCTACAACAGGAAGTACTCCAATTGGAACAGGTCATGTGACTACGTGGGCAATGCTTGTAGCTGATCGTCTTGGTGTGCCAATGGAAAAAGTGGAGATAATTTATGGGGATACTGATGTGGTTCCATCTGGTGAGATGACAGGAGGTTCAAGATCAGTTCAAGTATCAGGGTCTTCTATGGCTGATGCATCTGAAAAACTGGTTGACGCTGCACGCAAAGTCGTAGCAGACCTTTTAGAGGCATCAGATGAAGACATTGTTCTGAATAAAGAATCTGGCAATTTTCATGTAGTCGGAACACCTGCAGTATCAGTTTCATGGAGTGAGTTAGCTTCAAGTCCTAAAACAGATCAAAAACAATTGATAGGTAAGTCAGATTTCTTACAGGAAGGCGCAACATTTCCATTTGGTGCTCACATTGTTATAGCAGAAGTAGATATTGAAACTGGAGAAGTGAAAATAAAAAGGATCATTGCAGTTGATGATGCCGGGAAAATAGTCAATCCTTTGTTAGCAACCGGTCAAGTTCACGGTGGGTTAGCACAGGGAGTAGCTCAAGCTCTTTTAGAGGAAATTTCATATGACAATGATGGAAATCCTCAAACAGCGAATCTGATGGATTACACAGCTATATCAGCTATGGAGGTCCCTAGTTTCGATCGCGTATCAATAGAAACTCCCACTCCGCTTAATTCCATAGGAGCAAAAGGTATAGGAGAGTCTGGAACTATTGGCTCAACCGCTGCTACTCAAAACGCTGTGATAGATGCAATCTCGCATCTTGGTATTGATCATCTAGATATGCCTTTAACGCCGCAGAAGATTTGGTCTGCTATTTCAGATAAATCAGGATTAAGAGATTGAACTGGTCTAAAAAGTGATGATGGCAAAAAACCCATATTTGGCGCAAAGGTTGCAAGACTTTGGAACAACTATTTTTGCCGAGATGTCAGCTTTAGCTGTTCGAACAGATTCAATAAATTTGGGACAAGGTTTTCCTGACACTGATGGACCTAATCAAGTGGCGGAAGCTGCCATTAAAGCAATTAGAGATGGGCATAATCAATATCCACCTGGACTAGGAATTGAGTCTTTAAGGATTGCTGTTTCAGAGCATCAAAAGAGGTTCTATGGGATAGAAGTCGATCCAGACACTGAAGTGTTGATTACTGCTGGAGCATCAGAAGCTTTAGCAGCTTCTTTAATTGCCTTGGTTGAACCAGGACAAGAAGTAATTACTTTTGAGCCCTATTTTGATGTTTATGCTGCGGCTATTGCAATGGCCGGTGGTAAACGTCGTGTAGTAACTCTTAAAACTCCAGACTATTCATTCGACTATGAAGAGCTTGTTTCGAAAGTTAATTCAAATACGAGATTGATTCTTCTTAATTCTCCTCATAACCCAACAGGAAAAGTGTTCAATAACCAGGAACTTTCTCAAATAGCAAAACTAGCTGTCGAGAAAGATCTCCTAGTGGTGACTGACGAAGTTTATGAGCATTTGGTTTTTGACGGGCAATCTCACATACCTATTTCGACTCTTCCGGATATGAGTGAACGAACTCTTACAATTTCTTCGGCAGCGAAAACTTTCGGCTTTACTGGTTGGAAGATCGGCTGGGCTCATGGTCCTTCCGAACTTTTATCTGCAGTTCGAATTGCAAAACAATTTTTGACTTACGTAAATGGAGCACCTTTTCAACATGCAATTGCAGAAGCTTTAAAGTTAGACGAAAATTACTATATGAATCTTGCACTTGATATGGCAAACAAGCGAGACATCCTCTGTGAAGGTTTAGAAAAGGCTGGATTTGAGGTTTTTAGACCATCGGGGACATATTATGCAACTGTTGATATAAGACCTTTAGGGGATGAAGATGGCATTGAATTTTGCTGGGATTTGCCTAATCGTTGTGGGGTTGTCGCGGTACCTAATGAGGTTTTCTATGACAACAAGATCATAGGAAAACCACTTGTAAGGTTCGCCTATTGTAAGAAACCTGAGGTTTTGGATCATGCAGTTGAGAAACTTCTCTCTTTAAAGGCTTAAAAATGAAGATAGCTGCTATACAACATGATGTTATTTGGGAAAACCCTTCTGCAAATCATGAGCATTTAACTCCTATGGTTGCTCAGGCGGCAGAGGACGGAGCAGAGTTGGTGGTTCTTTCTGAGATGTACTCAACTGGATTCTCAATGGCATCTAAAAAAATCGCAGAAGAATCTGAAGGGGAAAGTGAATCTTTTCTTAGCGAGCAAGCAAAGATTCATAATTTGTGGATGGCTGCGTCTGTTCCAACAAAAGATCGAGAAGATGAACTTCCTGTAAACCGTTTTCTAGTTAAAGGCCCTTCGGGAGAGTCATATAAATATGACAAAGTTTTTCCATTTACTTTCGCCGGTGAACATGAAAATTATCGAGCTGGTAGTCAATTTGTGACAATAGATCTGTTGGGAGTACGGACGAGTTTATTCGTATGTTATGACTTGAGATTTGCAGACGCTTTTTGGGACTTAGCTCCAAACACTGATTTGTATTTAGTGGTCGCGAATTGGCCTTCGGCTAGGAGTAGCCACTGGAAGGCACTACTGCGTTCTCGAGCTATTGAAAATCAGGCATATGTAGTGGGTGTTAATAGAGTTGGCGAAGGGGATGGGTTGTCCTATCAAGGAGACTCAGCAATCATTGATCCCTTGGGAGAAGTACTTAAAGAAGCTTCTTCAGGCGGTGAGGAAATACTGGTAGCAGATATTGAGCCGGAAAGAGTTTTGGAAGTACGAGAAACTTTCCCATTCATCAATGATCGAAGTAAATAAGTCATGGAAAGTCCACAAGCCCTGAATAGGGTCATGAAGTTAATCGAACCTGAATTAATAAATTCGGTGAAAAAACTTTCATACGATTTGTTACCTGTAATTGAATATCACTTTGGATGGAAAACAATTCAAGGATTTGAGACCCCTAAAGATGCGGGGAAACGGTTACGTCCTGCGCTTGCGATTCTATCTTCTGAGGCAGTGGGTGGAGATCCCGAATCGGCCATACCGGGAGCGGTCGCTGTGGAGATGATTCACAATTTTTCATTAATTCATGACGACATTATTGATGGCGATAAAGAACGTAGACACAGGCCTAGCGCCTGGACTGCATTCACTGTTGAGGATGCTTTGATAGCAGGCGATGCTTTACATACTCTGGCTTTTCAAGTTCTGTTAGAAGAAGACTCCCCAGAACGCGTGCAGGCTGCCAGACGATTAGTGGATGCGACCACGACGATGATTTCCGGACAAGCTTCAGACATGACTTTTGATGATTTACCGACTGTTAGTTTTGAAGAATGTTTGAAAATGGAAGCCGCTAAGACTGGAGCATTATTAGGTTACGCGTCTTCTGTGGGAGCAGTTTTGAGTGGAGCTAATGAAGACACTTGCAACTCTCTCGAAGTTTTTGGATATGAATTAGGACTCGCTTATCAAGCAGTGGATGATGTGCTCGGGATTTGGGGGGATCCAAAAGTTACAGGTAAGCCAGTTGGTAACGATCTTAGAGAAAGAAAGAAATCCATGCCGGTTTCCATTGTTCTTTCTGCGAATAGTTCAGAATCAGAAAAGCTTTTAGATGTTTTCAACATTGCCGGAGAGCTCAGTGAGGAAGAAGTCTCATATGCATCCTCTTTAATAGAAAATGCGGGAGGGCGTGAAGCTACTCTTGAGGAAGCAGATAAACATCTCAAAAGAGCAATTGAATTTCTTAATAACGCAGATATTAGAAAAGAAACATTTTGTGAATTGGAAGAAATTGCTCACTTTGTTGTGAATAGGGACTCATAACATCAGTTTCAAATCGGACGAGAAAGTTTTCGCCTATCTTTTTCCACATCTTCAAAAACCCAACAACTCGTTACGTGATCGTTTACCATTCCCACGGCCTGCATGAACGCATAGATGGTTGTAGGGCCAACAAAACTCCAACCCTTTTTTTTCAACTCAGAACTTAACTTTTTTGAATCATCAGTTTGAGAAGGAACAGAGTTCATATTTTTGTACATTTTTGAAGAAGGTTCAAAAGACCAAAGAAAATTTGCAAGTGACCCATATTCGTCAATCATTTTTAAAGCACACTGAGCATTGTTTATAGTGGACAAAATTTTTGCTCTGTTGCGAACTATTTCAACGTTATTCATCAGTGATTCGATTTTTTTTTGGTCAAACTCAGCAACTCTTGAAGGTTCGAAAGTTTCAAAAGCAGATCGGAAAGATTCTCTTTTTCGCAGTATTGTCAGCCATGACAAACCTGCTTGAAATCCCTCGAGACAGATTCTTTCGAATAGGGCACTATCGCCGGTTATTGGACGACCCCATTCGTCATCATGGTAGGCCTTATAATCTTCGTGTTGCCCCGCCCAACTGCATCGAACGATATTTTCAGTTTCTGATTTTTTTCCACTCAAAGACCTATACAGCTCCTATAGGAATCCCATCTACAATTTGATCCAGATATTCAGACATCCCCCATCCAGTCATGCCATCACACTCATAACGTGTAAGACCTTCAGTTATGCGTGTAAATAGCTGTTCGCCATCTGGAGTAGTTCTTTGATTCCTGAGTGGTATTAGAGACTCAACTTCACCTTTAATTTCATAATCCCTGTCGTCTGTTGAGATACGAGCTTCTAGAGATTTCTGATACCAATCATCATCCCAAACAGAATCAATTTCCACGCTCCTGATCAAATGGTAAGTGTCATCGTGAAGAACCATTCCTCCACTTGCGGCTGTTATGCCGTCCTTGCTAATTAATGAAATCATCATCGCGAAATCATCACTGAAAGCCATTGGCAACCAGCGGTACCAGGCGATTGCCTGCCAATATCGGGCACCCCATGATTTATCTCGTAGACCCAAACCATTTAATTCAAAACGTTCATCTCCAACTTCTACAGTCCCTCTTCCGGATATGTGCTGTTCATAATGGGCTTTTGAAAAAGACTCCTCCATTTTTTGAGTAGGTTCTTTTCCAGTCGATTTTTCCACTGGACGTCCACCAAACATTGGGGAAATTCCATTGAATGTAAGCTCAACTTTCGTATCGACCATGGGATTCTCAGTAAAAGCTTTCTTAGGTTCAGCCATATCATTTGGTTTATCCAAAACACATACTTTCCCTTCGTAAGAAAGTTTCAACTCTTTAAAAGGTTCAACTACTTCGAAACGCATACCGCCAGCATCAAAAACATCGTTTGTTTGAATTTCTGGTTTCTTATACATGAAACCAACACGCCCATCCGGCAAATAGATGCAACATGTCATTTCCGCGTAATTTTCATTAACTCGATTTCCCAATCTGAACCAGCCGCCAATTTTTTGCGAGTGATCAATCAGATTGAAATACATTGATTCGTTGTAGTTTGAGACCTCGTCAGGTTCATGGTTGTATTCATCTTCAGGCTCGAGAATTAACTCAATTTCTTTTTTTTCTTCCACGACTTAATCTTTGCAGAGTTTCCACATCTTTTGCCTGATCGGCCCATCAGATCTTTTAGTAGATAAAGTCGACACATGGATACAGATTTAAATGGAAAAGTAGCGATAGTAACAGGCGGTTCTCGAGGTATCGGCAAGGCAATAGCTTCCGAACTTGCTTCAGCAGGAGCAAAAGTAATGATTACCAGCCGCAAGGCAGAGGTGTGCGAGGAAGCTGTAAAAGAAATTACTGAAGAAACTGGCGGTGATTTAGCATTTGAGGCTGGCAATGCTGGGCGTATCGAAGATATCGAACGTGCGGTCCAAGCCACGCTTTCGACTTTCGGAAGTGTGGATATTCTCATTAATAATGCCGCAACGAACCCGTATGCTGGGCCGACAATAGATGTTGATGTTCCTCGCTGGGACAAAACAATCGAAGTGAACCTCACAGGGCCATTGCTGTGGAGTCAAAAATGTTGGAACTTGTGGATGAAAGAAAACGGTGGAAACATCGTCAATATTTCCTCAGTGGGAGGACTTTCAACTAACCCGATACTTGGTCCCTATGACATAACCAAAGCGGCTTTGATTCATCTGACCATGCAATTAGCTGCGGAACTTGCGCCCGGAGTTCGAGTCAACGCTATTGCACCAGGTTTAATCAAGACAGATTTCGCAAAGGCCTTATGGGAAGGCGGACAGGGTGACATCGTGGCTCAAAGTTATCCTCTAAAACGTCTGGGGGAGACTCAGGACATAGCGTCGGCTGCTTTGTACCTTGCTAGCGAGTCATCTGGATGGATGACAGGTCAAACGTTAGTCCTCGACGGCGGAGGACTTGTTAGTTTTAATAATCTGAGTTGATCAAATGGAATTAATTATGACGGGCACTGGTAGTCCGCTTCCAGACCCTAATCGTTCTGGTCCTTCGCAGTTGGTCAAAGTAGCCGGTCGTAATTTTCTGATTGACTGCGGAAGAGGTTGTCTGATGCGTTTGGCAGCTGCCGGAGCCCCACCTATAACTATTGAGAGGCTTCTTCTCACTCATTTGCATAGTGACCATGTAACAGATGTAAATGATTTAATTACGACTAGGTGGATTTCCGGATTTCCAGCTCCACCTCTGCCGATAGTTGGACCAGAAGGCACGGATAATTTCATTGAAAGCACCCTCAAGATGCTTGAGTCCGATATTGGATATCGAATTGAGCATCATTCAGATCTGGAGTCACCACAGCTTGAGGTTGCCGAGACTGCTGCAGGGGTTGTCTTAGACGACGGACAGGTACGAATCACCGCAGCTATGACTGAGCACAAGCCAGTCCACCCGACGGTTGGATACAGGATTGAAGCAGAGGGCAGTTCGATTGTTTTAGCAGGAGACACGATTCCATGTGCGGGTCTAGATGAGCTTTGCTTAGGTGCAGATGTGTACGTGCAGACCGTCATAAGAGACGATTTGATTAAACA
>ENA-UPTF01000380-UPTF01000380.1-marine-metagenome-genome-assembly--contig:-NODE-380-length-31691-cov-10.222212_pt1 | contig 31691 bp, 18 predicted proteins | sample MGYA00238166_ERZ767019 | MGnify/ENA primary metagenome ERZ767019 (study PRJEB28930, sample SAMN06266391) | marine metagenome | isolation source: Sea water from 250 m depth | place: Atlantic Ocean... | reverse complement strand
GGCCGTATCTCAATCCCAGTGTGGCTGATCATCCTCTCAGACCAGCTACCGATCATCGCCTTGGTAGGCCATTACCCCACCAACAAGCTAATCGGACGCAGGCTCATCCTAAAGTGCGAGCAAAAGCCCGCTTTAACAACATATCCCGAAGGATCCGCTGCATTATTCGGTATTAGCTCCGGTTTCCCGGGGTTATCCCAATCTCCAGGGTAGATTACCTACGTGTTACTCACCCGTTCGCCAGTTTACTAGTATCCCGAAGAATCCGTTCTCCTTGACTTGCATGTGTTAAGCACGCCGCCAGCGTTCGTCCTGAGCCAGGATCAAACTCTCCATTGTATGTTTGATATATTTATCGTCTACTTTGACTCTCAAAGTTTATATTGGACCACGCATACCAAATTGTCAAAAAACTACAAAAAGATTCTGTACAGTTTTATTTAGAGTACAGCCTTCAAAATTACTTTTTTCTAACCTATTCTGTCAACTATATAATAAACAATAAAATCATATCAATTTTCTACCAGATTTGGTTCCGAAAAATCCATGAATGACTCCAGCGGCGTTTTGGCAATTGTGATATTGATATGATTACGAAATAACCGCTGGTTGGCATTTTCCACACCATCGTAGGTCTTCATGATTGTCCCAAGATAAATGCTCACTGCAAGTATGGCTGGTGTATATATTAAATTATTGTTGGTATTTGATAATGTAACCTCTGTCGGAAGTCTGAAGGCCAATAGGCTCTTCGGAAGATTACTATCATCTAAATTAACACCAAGTCCTTGTGGTATCAATTCATTGCGGTTATCAACAAGAGATAGATTCCCAGATTGCATCAAGCCCGTATTTGATGAAGCTAATGATGCTACAAGAAAAAAAGATGCTATGGCCCCACCTGCATTTCCCCACTCCTGAAGGTATGCTCGTCCTCCACCAGGCACTAGAGATGCGACCAAGGTCTGCCATTTATTTTTTATTGGTACTTCGGCGGCATTATCAATAGACTGCATTATTGAGGCGATTAATCTGCTATAGTGGCGATGTTTAAATCGTTCATCCGCTGATAAAAATGCCTGCCGGGCAGATATCCAGTCCAATTCTTTGAGAAATACATAACCCCTTAAGGTTATCATATAAGGATCAGTTGAGTTATCTGTTTCTTCCAGTACAGATTCATAATCTTCTTGGTAGTATTTTATAATCAGTTTACGATATTTAGCTGCCTTTGATACCCGAAAATTTTCTTCTGACAGGTTAATAACTTGATCATAATAACGATTTGCTAATACAGGATTACCAGACAAATCATAACTTCTGGCAATATGGTAAAGCACTGGCAATTCCAAACTATCCCCCGGAAATTTATATAAATATTGAAAGAGACTGAGTAATGATCTTTCGTAGTGACCACCGTCAATTAAAAAATCGCAGAATGACAGTAATTCGTGCTTTTGGAAAGTAGTATAATTCTTCCAATCATCTTTGATATCATCAACCGTGCGGAAATTCTGCCCATACACTATACATACAAAAAAAAGAAATATTATTATGACCCGAGATTGTCTTAACATAAATATTAATTCCTGCCCCAAAGCGGGCATAGAAATATAACGTACTAGGGGGTTAAAATCTATACCGAGACAGGAAAGTTCAGTAATCCCAAACCGCAGAATCTTTTTTATTATTCAGCTTTTTTAAAATCAAGCGATATTGAATTGACGCAATAGCGTAAACCGCTAGGCCTAGGGCCATCAGGAAATAAATGACCCAAATGGGATTCACAGCGCGCGCAAAGTATTTCCGTACGTACCATACCCAAGGTATTATCCCTTTGTTCTAGAATACGATCCTTATCTATAGCCGCATAAAAACTGGGCCAGCCGGTACCAGAATCATATTTGGTTTTGGAACTGAACAATTCAAAATCACAGGCTGCGCATACATACTTACCATCACCCTTATGCTTATAATATTTACCTGTAAATGCCATTTCTGTTCCTTTTTCCCGTAGAACTCTGTACTCATCTGATGTAAGACATGTTGCCCATTCTGATTCTGATTTAGTAACTTTTTTTGCCATTGTCTTTAGGTCCTGTTTATCCTGCCCATAAAGGGTAATAATTAAAACAATAATTAGAGCAGCGAAATATCTCATTCTGGCTCAGCATCTTCACCATTCAACCCGGCATTATTTTCATCTCCTGGCGAAAATTTTTCCTGCTCTGGTTCTTCAACAGGATCTGGAAGCGATGGTGGTTTTTGACCCCAGAATGTCGGTCTAATTTGTAGACTACTTATGACATTTTCATTTGTCATATATACATTATCTTCACCAATTAATCTCACATAACTTCGCTGCCAATCTGATTTTGATCTTCCAAATATTGCTTCACCTAACACTTCATCATTAAAACCATAAAAAGTTATTTTTGTACCCAAACTATCATCAACATTAAACGATTTCCATTTACTTGGTTTTTTAGATACGACAGACTCCCGTTTAATATTTAATATCTTATTTTCTACATCATTGATTCTATTTGCTTGGATTAATAATGAATCATTTCCTGTAATCTGCCAGGTAGTATCTTTACGTTGCAGAGCAATATATAATGAGTCTTTTTGTACATCGAATCGATATACTTCTTCCATTAGAATAGAAAACACATTATTTGATTGAGCGCGGTACTTCTTTTGACCTGATTGACTAATAAAATACAAAATGACAACAACCCCAAAAATTGCGGCGGAAATTTTCATATTCTTAGTCATACAATTCCTCGATATGTTTTGTACGTTGTTTATTCCCCCGTAAACGCCAAAATCCAAATCCAACAATTAATAATGAGGGTAATAATCCATTGACCCACTTCCAGGTCCTTTTCGCATCATCTGTAATTTTCTCTTCATCAAGTTTGCGATCAGTTATTTCCCTAGATCTGAGTGCAATTAGATCTCTATCTCCCAATAAAAAATCAATTGCATTCATCATAAATATATGGTTTTCCGGTACTGCGCCACCACCATCATCGGATAGGAATCGATTATCAGCTACCAAAATTAATTGACTAACGACCCCAGTTTCCTCATCTGTAAACTCTGATCTCGCTGCAACTAATTTGCCTGGTTGATTTAAATTTCGCAATTGTGGATTCTGTTTAGGGTCAGGATTCAGATTGTAAAATCCTGTCATTATTCCAGATTTATTCGATGAAGAAAATAAAGGAACAGTATTTACATTTGAGCCAACTGAATCGAACTCAATTTCTGTTGAAAAGAATACGTGTACCTGTTCCAATCCACTAACTAAAGCTTCATCTTCATTGAAAGAACGTATAATTGGCAAGAATGGATATTCCATAGGCACATTCATTCGAATGAAGCCCATATTTTGCATAACATTTACTCTACCGCAGCTTTTATCTAATATCAAATTTTCGGTTATTGATAAACCATAAGGTTTTAATACATCAAAAAAGTTCGATTGGAAAACCTCTGCTTTTTGCGTTTGAAGATCTACATCCAAGGGATTTTGTGCTACAAACATGTTGCCGCCATTATCCAAAAATTTTTCCAGATTGGTAAGACTTCCAGTTTCTAGTGAATCTTTTATTCCAGTAACAATAAGCACGTTGATATTACTAGGTATTTCATTCGAAATGTCGATCGATCTTACTTCATAACGCTGGCGCAATATTTGCGATAATGTAGTTGTTTGTGGTCCATCGTCTCCAATGTTAATAATGCCAACAAATTCCTTATTCTTTTCAACCAGCTTTTTTATACGTGTGGTAATTTCATATTCCAAACCAGTAGTGGATAAAACTACAGGTATTACTTCACGCTGATCTTCAAAATAAATTGCCACACCCATAAACACCTTTTTTACCACCGCCTCATCCTTCTCGATCACCTGTAGTTGAACTGGTTGTACACCAGATTTCTGAGCTTCCTGTTCTAATTCCTCATCTGTATCAGGCACATAAAATTCAAACCGTATATTTCCTTTAGAAATAGCAGCGTATTCTTCAAGTATATCCTGTAAATAACGACGATTGTTCCCATACTCGCCAGGCAGATTATCTGAGAAATAGACTTTTATATTTAATAGATCATCAATCCGTTTAATTACTTGTTTTGTAGATGATGAAAGCGAATACATTTTTGTATCGGTTAGATCAAAACGGTGATACCAGTTCCTAGCGATAAGGTTGAGGAGCACCAATGCTAAAATTAAAATTGCTGCAGGCACAATTAACGATTTTCGAAAATCAAAATTCATAACTACTTCCACTTCCTGACTTCTAATGATTGAACAGTCATAGTTAAAAAGAAGCCAATAACAGAAAAGAAATAAACAAGGTTGCGGGTATCAATAACTCCACGAGAAATATTTGAATAATGATAATCAACGCTCAAATATTGAATTATTCCCGCAAAACTGGACGGAACAAGCGGCAGAAAAAATCCCATAAGAAAAAATACCAATACGATAAATACACCAATAATAAAGGCAACGACCTGGTTATCTGTTATGCTGCTAGCAAACGTACCAATAGATGCATACATAGATCCCACAAATGCCAAGCCAATATATCCAGTCAGTAGTGCACCGTAGTCAATTTTTGATCCGAATTTCATTAAAGTAAAAAGATGAATAATAGTCGCTACCAATCCAAGCAATATTAAACTGATAGCAGCCAGATATTTTCCAAGAACAAATTCATACGTTTTTAAGGGTAAGGTTGCAATTGTTTCCATCGTACCGATATTTTTTTCCCGTGCAATGAGTCCCATCGATATGGCTGGAACAAAAATGAGATAAACCATAGGTACAACACTAAATAGTGAACGTAAGTCTGATTGATTATAAAGAAAAAATGTACTCGTAAAAAAATACCCGTTAAAGATTGCGAATGTTACCAGAAATATGTAGGCCATTGGGCTATTGAAAAAACTACGGATCTCACGTAAAAAAATCGTCCGTGTATTATGCATTGACCTTATCCTCCGTTGTGAGTTTCCGGAAAATATCTTCTAGGTCGGTTGTTGTTGGTGTCATTTTCAAAATTGCCCAACCCGATCTTACAGCATAATTAAAAAGGTCTTCCCGCGGATCAACTTCCTGGCCATACTCAATCTGAATAATATGACGACCTGTTCTTTCCTCTACATTTACAACATTCATATTAGGCACAGCAACGGGAAGGTCTTTTAAGCTAGAATCAGTGGCATTTTTTACTTCCAAATTCAATAATGTGTTACCTCGAAAATTGCTCATTAGCTCGTCGTTTGTGCCATTAGCCACAATTTCACCTTGATGAATAATCATAATTCGATCAACAGTAGCCTGAATTTCTTGGAGTATATGACTGGACATCAATACCAGTTTTTCACGACCAAGACTTTTTATTAGTTGACGAATTTCTACAATCTGGTTTGGATCTAACCCAGTTACTGGTTCATCAAGAATTAGAATTTTTGGGTCATGTATCATGGATCCAGCTAGTCCAATTCTTTGCTTGTATCCCTTGGAACATGATGATATTTGCTTGTGTACGACACCTTGCAACCCACATTTATCTACAACACTGCTTAACGCATCCCGGAATCGTTTACCACTAATCTTACGAAGATTGGCAATGAACTCAAGATATTCATATACAGTCATTTCTGGATACAGCGGGTTTAACTCTGGTAAATAACCAATCTGGGACTGTATTTCAAAGGCATGGTCACTTATATTTAGATCATTAACTTCCACCATACCACTGGTTGGGACCAGATACCCGGTTATCATTTTCAAGGCAGTGGTCTTTCCGGCACCATTTTCGCCTAGGAATCCGACAACTTCACCATCTTTAATCTCAAAGTTTATAGATTTGACCGCTTCTACATCACCGTAGTTTTTAGACAAATCGCTAACTTTTATCATGAGTTACTACCTCCTTCAATATCTACTGAAGATCAATACAATATTTGAATCTAAAAGTTCCCAAAACAAGGCCGAAAAGATATATAAAAAATAAATATTCTCAAAAATAAATTGGTTTAATAAAATTAATATTCAATTTTATTATTCAGGCCTTAATGAAAAGGTAAAAAGTAGTCTTTTTATATCCAGTATGGACCCGCACCGCTAATCCTAAATATGGGCATAATTATAAAATATAGCAGATTCACAATCACAATTACTGCTAAAATATTAAGACCAAATCCGCATTTCTCCATTTCAGGAAAAGTGGAAGATTTCTAATTTTTTTGGAAATGGAATTGGTACATACCTAAAACAGACACATTAGCAATTAATCCCCATATACCGGCATGAATCCCCCAGGGCTTGGCAGGTAAGCCGGGAGTAAATATGATCAATAAAGCTATAAATGTTCCTACGATTACACCCGCAAGGACAGATTTTGACTGCAAATTTTTATAATGTATACCCAAAAATATGGATGGAGAAATTTGACATAGTAATTCTAGTTTTATCTCCATTAGCCGCCAGATGGTCTGTGGAAGTTCAATAGCTAATAAAACAGCCAAGGCCATGATGATCCATGAAAAAATTTTACCGAATTTTGTTAAATCACTTTGTTTTTTATTTGGTTTAAAGCGACCATATAGATCAATTGTTACCATAGACGAAATAGCTAAAAGCGCAGAATCTACCGTACTCATGATGGCGGCAACAGCCGCGGAAAGAAAAAGGATTATCATAATACTCATTGCAGGAACCCTCAAACCAATATCCTGCAACATCAGGATTGTAATTTGTTCACTGCCCCGACTGTCAAGGTCAGGGAATTGAGCTAGACCGACCCAACCCACAGTCATCATAAACATAGTAGTGACAAGAGGCATAAAAACCATGATCTGCATAGAACGTTTTAAAGTGTTTTCATCTTTTGCTGCATAAATGCGCTGGATAGCATGGGGATAAACAGAGATTCCAAAAAATGCTAACCCGATTGTGCTTATCCATAATCTTCTCTCAAACCAATTTGGGAATTTGAGCAAATCAGACTTTTCATTTTTTATTATTTCAGCTGATGCAGCCAAGCCGCCGTATTCTACTTGAATGACAATGAAAATTAGGACAACTCCTATAAGCAATAAAACACCTTGGATCACATCCGTCCAGGCTACGCTGCGCATACCACCCAATGTTTCATAGATGACCATGATCAGAGATAGTATTATAATCCCTTGGGCAAAACCAACCACACCGCCTGTGGCGGCTACAACGATATAGCCAATGGCTTTTAAATTGGTCAGGATATAATTGCCTAGGGCAATAATGGAAAGAATTACAATAATGATAGTCAAGGCATTATTTTTGAACCGATGCTGAATGAAATCTCCAGTTGTTATGAATCCATGCTTCTGTGCGAGCCTAAATAATTTTGGCGCGTAAATAAGATATGCTCCGATAACAGAGCTCATGAAAATGACCATTACTAAGGATTGATAACCGCCCCGATACGCTTTCCCTGCAAAGCCGATCATGGTGTTGCCACTGTATTGTGTAGCGTACAAGGTGAGAAACAGCACAAATACACCCATGCCCCTTCCAGCAAGGTAGAAATCATTCAAGGTGTTTTCCTTGCGGGCTAAACGCCCCGCCAACCCAATTCCAATCAATGAGAACAGGTACGCACTCATGAAAATAAGTCCGCCCGTATTTAATAGGGGATCAGGGCTCATTGTTATTTTTTTTAGTCGACCAGTAAATTTGAAGTAGTAATGAAATAATGCATGAATACAAAATAATCATTAAAAATGAATAAAATGCCCAAGCTGGAAAACCAAGGATGATTTGTTCGGAAGATATGAACAAGGGTGTAGTAATCACACAGGCCAGGATTGAAATGATATACGCTTTTTTTGGCATTGTTATTGTATTAGTAATTCAGGGTGAACATTCAGCTTTTAAAATATTTCTACTTCTAATTATCTCGAAATATATTTTTTTACACTGATGATTTTATTTTTTTCCTATCCCCTGGATAAATAAATATACAGATTAATTGATGTTATGCTACAAGATCAATTGAATTAATCAAGCATGCTTGCGCCCAACGCTGGTGCTTCATCCCCTAATTCATTCATAAGAATATTGACACCATCCATCCCGTTCCCAATGGCATGTTTGACCGCATTCTTTTCTATAATAGGCAGCAAGTCATCCTGCAACTCATGGTAAATGGTTCCTCCAAGTATAATACGTTCGACTCCTGTAATATTTATAACATTAGCAATACCTATACCTAGTGCTCGTGCTTGATACTCAAGCAATTCGGAAATTACCTGGTCACCTTTACGCCAAGCCTCAAAAATATCAACTGCACGAAAACTGGTATGATCAATAACGCTTTCTGCGCCGCTAGACAACTTTTCGCTCAACATTGTTTTAATGCCATGATAACTCACAATTGCTTCTAAACATCCATGGCGACCACATTTACATAAAGGACCATCTATGTCAATGACCACATGACCAATTTCTGCAGCAGTAGAATTAAAACCCGTTACCAGTCTTCCTTCGTAAATGTAGCCTCCGCCAAGACCAGTGCCAGGATAAAAAGTAAACAATGATAAAACTCCCCGTCCCGCACCAAATTTATACTCTGCTAAAGTTGCCATATTAACATCATTACCCAACTTTATATCCACACCGGTTCTTTCCTTAAGCATAGCTCGAACTGGTAATTCTTTTTCTTGAAACGCAGTAAGATGTTTCGCATGGCCAAGTTTATTATCTACCGGACTTGGCAGCGCAATACCCACCGATGCGATTTTCTCATTGCCCAGTTGCCCTTCAAGTTCAAAATATACATTGCTTATTTGATCCATGACTGCGGAAATATCTGTCCTATTTGATAAGCGGTGTTTTTTCCGGTGAACCACTTTATGTTCGTTATCTGTAACAATTCCCAGCACTTTTGTACCGCCTAGATCAAGTCCTATTCTATATGACATAGTTACGTATTATTCCCTATCTTTCAATTTATATCGCATCTACTGCGCTTTGTAATAACGTATTTACTTATAGATATATCATTAATTAATTATTTGGAAACTGATGAAGAATTGAGGAAATACATGCAGTGAGTTTTTTTGCATAGGGTATATGGACAAATTCATTAGGGCCATGAGCGTTGGATTCCGGCCCAAGGATGCCCGTAATGACAAACTGTGCTTGAGGAAATTTCTCACCAAGCATAGCCATAAATGGTATAGTACCACCTTCTCCCATGGATAGAGCTGGTTTATTAAAATAAAAAAGGGATGCTTCATCGATAGCTGTCTCCAACCAAGGTTCTAACGCCGGTGCGTTCCAACCGGTTGCAGGTTCATCAAATTCAACTGTTACACTGGCATTATTAGGTGGATCATCCGTTAAAGCCTTCCGCATGGCAACTACTGCAATTTCTTTATCAAGGGTAGGTGGAATGCGCATGGATAAGCGTAACGCTGTATATGGTCGTAATACATTCCCTCCATCTTTTACAGCCGGGACACCATCCATACCCACAATAGATAATGCAGGTTTCCATGTTCGTCTCAATGTGCTTTCAACAGGGTCTTCTGTGGAAGGATTCATAGATCCATGCCAAGGGAATTTTTCAGTCTCACCATCCATAGCAGCGATTAAATCTACGGCTTCCCTTACCCTGTGGTCCGGTATTTCAACAGTTAGTTCATCCAAAAGTATGATCCCGGTTTTTTCATCTTCCAACCTTGAAAGAAGCTGCCGTAGTACCCTGAATGAAGAGGGGACCAATCCACTTGCAGATCCTGAATGAACACCCTCTGTTAGCACATCGACACGAACGGTACAGCCAATAAGTCCTCGCAATGATGTAGTTGTCCAAAATTGTTCATAATTACCTGCGCCTGAATCCAGACAAACCACTAAATCTGGCACCCCAATAATTGCGCTGCAATAATCCATGTAAAATGGTAAGTCTGGCGAACCACTTTCCTCTGAAAATTCAATTAAAATTAGTATCCTGGGGTGTTTTATCCCTTGATCTTTTAATGAACGGACGGCTGCTGTAGCAGCAAACATTGCATAACCATCATCTGCTCCACCGCGACCATATAGTTTATTTCCTTCCATAACAGGTGTCCAAGGGCCAAGTCCATCCCGCCAGCCTTCCATTTCAGGCTGTTTATCCAAGTGACCATACATAAGGATATTTCCTTCTACTTCACCTGGGCAATCGATTAAAATTAATGGCGTTCTATTATCTTTTTGAAAAACATGAACAGTGCTGGGTTTCGGTTTATGTTTTTCAACCCATTCCTTGGCTAGATCCAATGCTGCAGCCATATGGCCACTTTCAATCCAGGCTGGATCAAAACCTGGCGATTTATTAGGTATTCGAATATAATCCACCAAAGTTTGGGTGATATGATCATCCCAAAATTGGTTTATATAATCTTCAATTTTTGTCTTATCCATTAATTAATAATAAAAATTAGCCCGGTAATTTCGCTTTTTCTGACCAAAGGATTCAGTAATTATTTTCTGCCTAATCCTGAGACAATTATATTCAACCAACAGATATATATCGAATAACAAATAATGACAAAGCACCCATTACTAGATAAAGTACTAGATAGTAGCATCTTAAAAAATATTTGCGAAGAATATGGCACACCACTTTACACCTATTATGGTGAACGGATACGTAATAATCTGGATAGCATTGATGCGGCTTTAAAGAATAATTTTGATAAATATCAGATACACTACGCAGTAAAATCCAACAATAATCCAAACTTACTAACCTTCATGCACCAACATCTCCCTAGTTTAGGGGCTGATTGTTCTAGCCCTGGAGAGCTGCTGGCAGCCGAAAGAGCCAGAATTCCTATGAAAAATTGTGTATATACTGGCAATTATGAATCGGTAGATGATTTGCAATCAGCTGTAGACAGCGGTTGCGAAGTGAATCTTGATGATGAATCATCATTCAAGCGTTTGAAAAATATTTGTATTCCGGAATATATAAGTTTCCGATTGAACCCAGGAAAAGGAAAAGGTCGTTTTACTGAAATAGTGACTGGTGGTCATGATGCAAAATTTGGTATTCCTGTTGAAAAAATCGCTGCAGTATATAAATCAGCCCTAACAGATGGTGTAAAAATATTCGGATTGCAATGCCATGCAGGTTCAGCTATTCTTGATCAGAATCATTTTAAAGAAAACACTGAACTTATTCTTAAAGCAGCACAGCATATTGAAAATACTATCGATCAAAGATTATTGAAAATTTCCATTGGTAGCGGTTTCGGCATGCCCTACACAGATGATGAAGATCCACTTGATTTTAATAATGTTTTCCGTCTGGTGGCTGAAGTTTTCAAAGAATTTTATGGACAACATCAAGATGATTGGCCAGTCCTTTGCATCGAGCCCGGTCGCGCAATTGTAGGTGATGCGGGGATACTTTTAGCCAGGGTGACTGGTATTAAAAAAAGTTATAAAAATTTTATTGGATTGGATGCAGGTATGGAAACGCTAATGCGACCGGCACTCTATGGTGCATTTCACCGGATCTACAAAGTTGGCGATCATAGTAATGAACGAAAAATGACGGTTGATGTTACTGGTCGAATATGCGAGAATACTGATCGATTAGCTATAGACATTCCCTTTCCGTATGTTGCCGAAGGAGACTTAATAGCCATTATGGATGCTGGTGCATATGGATATTCCATGGCTCATCAATTCAATACACGACCTCGACCTGCTGAAGTACTTATTGATAAGAATAAACCAATCCTTATCCGATCCAGAGAAACTATAGAAGATATTTTTCTTAAATGTGATACTTAGTTAAAAGGATGCAAATAGTACGACCAATTATACTGGTTATTTTAATAATGAAATTATTGGTTTTTGGACAGGATCGTCCAAGCATACACCAAATTCAGCTTGAATATTATAATAATAACTATTCTACACATCTTGATCAACAACCGAACGAACCCATTATTTCAAATCAACCCCATAGTACAACCCCAACACGTACAGTGTTTGGTTATCATCCCTATTGGATGGGAACTGCCTGGCAAAACTATAACTACAACCTGATCTCAACCATTGCTTACTTTAGCGCTGAAGCGACATCAACTGGTGGTCTAAGTGATCTTCATGGGTGGCCAGTTACAGGTTTAATTAATACTGCTCATGCCAATGGTGTAGATGTGGTTCTTTGCGTTACCCTTTTTAACAATAGTGACTTGACAACTCTACTGGGTAATGCAACTTATCGACAAAACCTTATTGATAACCTGTTAACACAAGTACAAGCTGGAAACGCCGATGGAATCAACGTGGACTTTGAATCTTTTCCAGCGTCCCAAAAACAGAATATGGTACAATTCATCACAGATCTTACAAATACCTTTCATACTGAAATTCCAGGTTCACAAGTGACCCTTGCTACTCCTGCTGTCGATTGGAATGATGGCTGGGATTATAATGCATTAGCTACCATTAGTGATGGTTTGTTCATTATGGGGTACGATTACTATTACAGTGGTAGCTCAAGTACTGGTCCAAATTCACCACTAACTGGGAATGGGTATTCAATTTCTTGGACAGTGAATGATTATTTGAATAAGACCAATAACCAAGCTGAAAAATTGATCATTGGTTACCCTTATTTTGGTTTTGAATGGCCAGCTACATCCAGTTCAGCAGGTGCGCCCACTACAGACACTGGTACAGCAAAATTCTATGCAGAAATGGAAGGGAATGCTCTTTCATATGGAAAACTATGGCATGAATCATCGCAAACGCCATGGTACCGCTATCAGAATCCTAACTGGGTGCAGGGTTGGTATGACGACAGTTTATCATTATCTCTGAAATATGACTTTGCCATTAATAATAATCTATTAGGCGTTGGCATTTGGGCCTTGGGATATGATGGTACCAACCCCGAACTCTGGGATTTACTTTCCGCGAAATTTGGTGCCTCTGCACCACCAACTAGACCAACCAGGTTAATTATCAAGAATATTGGGAATGGCAGTATAATGATAGATTTTCAGGGAGCCCAAACTGCTGATAATTACATCGTATTACGAAGTTATATTGGTAGCAACACTCTTGATACATTAGGTAATTATACCCAGCGACCAATTATTATAAATAATCTTAACGCAAGTGAACCATATTTTCTTTCTGTTTCTGCTAAGAATGGCTTCGGTTCCAGCCCACAGACAGAATTGATGGGGGTAATACCATCTACAGGAAATATAAAGTGTTTGATTATAAATGGCTTTGACCGAGTAAATGGTACTAATAATACATTTAACTATATAAAACAACACGGCAGTGCTTTCCATACGCAAGGCTATCCCTTCGATAACGCAACCAATGAAGCAGTTATAGAAGGCGCCATTGATCTCAATAATTATGAAGTTGTAGACTGGATCCTAGGTGAAGAAGGTACAGCTACCAGCTCGTTCATAGGATCAGAGCAAGACTTGGTAGAATCATTTTTAGAGAATGGGGGTTTTCTATTTGTGTCAGGCTCAGAGATTGGGTATGACCTTTCTAGTCAAGGAAACGCCTCAGACAATCAATTCTTTCAGAATTACCTGAAAGCAAACTACATATCTGATGCGGCCGGCGGACACCAAGGAACCTACAGTGGCTACGGTGTAACTAATTCATTGTTTGACGGAATATCAAACATAACCTTTGATAATGGAACTCACGGCACTTATGATGTGGACTGGCCTGATGGCATTAAACCAGTAAATGGTGCTGAAATATGTGTAAAATTTGATGACGTAGATTATGATACCCGTGGCGGTATGGGTGTTAGCTATACCGGCACATTTGGTAACAGTAGTGAAAATGGCGGTGTTATTTTTCTATCTGTTGGTTTTGAAACGATTTATCCCCAATCTAAACGGGACCAATTGCTAGATAGAATTCTCAATTTATACGAAACTGAACTCGTTATTGTAAATAAACCACAAGTTACTTTACCGGAAGAATTATCGATTCATGCCATGTATCCAAACCCAACGAATTCATCCCTTACATTAGAATTCTTTTCTTATGTTAATAGAAAAACGGCGCAGATAAAAATCATCGATATTTTGGGGCGAGAAGTAAAGACCATGGATATTCCTTTAATGGACGAACATAAAAACACATGGGTGTGGGACGGACTGGATGATTTCAAGACAGAATTACCAACAGGTATATACATCCTAACTTTAACCAGTGGTCAAACCATAGAATCTAGAAAAATCACTTTATTAAAATGATGCGTTTATTTAAATGGAAATTATTTTTTCTTTTGACTATCACCTTTATATCTGCCCAGACTAGGCAATCCACTCATCAGATTCAGTCTGAATATTATAAAACCATCATGAACCCTCCAGTTGACAGAGTGACGGTACTGACTGGTTTAGATGTATTACTGGAAAAAAAGATTGATTTGATCACTGGTAAATCTATAGCCCTGGTCACCAATCAGACTGGAATAGACCGTTATGGTATACCAAATTATAAACGACTGCTTGCGTTGGATGATGTTCATCTGAAAGTGGTCTTTTCACCTGAACATGGTCTATTTGGGGAAGCCGATGAAGAAATAACATACAATAAAAAGATAGCCGACATCCCTAGAGTAATTAGTCTGTATGGTAGCGTACGTAAACCAACGTCGGAAATGTTGCAGGGTGTAGACTTGATCATCTATGATATCCAGGATATCGGTGCTCGTTTTTATACCTATATTTCAACTTTAGGCCTGGTCATGGAAGCTGCAGGTGCATTACAATTACCAGTCCTTGTATTGGATCGCCCCAATCCAATCCGTAGCGATATAGTAGAAGGTCCATTATTGGATTTGAATTATCAGTCCTTTGTTGGCAAATATCCAATTCCCATCCGCTATGGATGGACGATAGGGGAACTGGCCCAAAAAATTGTTGAAGAACAATGGATTTTTCCTAGTCCACCTTTAAATACCGTTCCCATGGAAGGATGGAATGCTTCCCTATGGTATGATGAAACAACTTTGCCCTGGGTCAAACCTTCCCCCAATATTCCTGATTTAGGTACAGCATTAATTTACCCGGGAATGTGCTTGTTAGAAGGGACAAATGTTAGTGAAGGCCGGGGTACAGAGCATCCCTTTAAATGGTTTGGCGCTCCCTGGATTGATGGAAAAATTCTTTCCAAAGAATTGAACAAACTACATCTTCCTGGTGTCGTTTTTGTGCCAAAATCATTCACTCCTGTGTCCATTCCAGGAGTAGCGGATAAACCAAAATATGAAAATCAACTCTGTGATGGTATTGAGATCAGAGTTATTACTAGGAATGAGTACCAAAGTCTAAAAGTAGGTGTTAGTATATTAAAAAAACTACAAGAGTTGTATCCAGAAAATATAATATTTAAAGAAAATCGATTGAATAGGTTATGGGGTAGTGACACGCTGTTAAATGAATTACAGAATAAACGAAAACAAATCAATTTCTATGCTGCTGGGGGCCTTACTATACTTCTATTAATGACGTTAGTTATGAAATGAATTGTGAATCCATAACTAACCGATTAAATAAGTCATTTTCTATCATATTGCTAATAAACGTTTTTTTTTATCCTTGCAGTTTTACAATTGGGCAAACATCTGCGAACACACTAGTTAAAGTAAAGGAAATTATACCTGACATTGAAATTGAACTTAAATACGCAACTACGGATAACTTTACCAAACAAATATTGTACCCAAGCAATATTTGTTTTTTAGCTTTTGGTGCCGTTGAAAATCTTAAACTTGTACAGGACTCGTTACGCAATATCCATAGTTATGGCAAGGCAAAATATCCGCATGGATTAGGATTAAAAATCTGGGATGGCTTTCGACCGCGATCTGTTCAATACCGTATGTGGGAAATCGTTCCTGATCCAAGGTATGTGGCTGATCCCAACATAGGCTCTTCCCATAATCGTGGGGGAGCAGTTGATCTAACCATAATTGATTATTCTACTAAGGATGAATTAGATATGCCAACCACTTTTGATTTCTTTGGCGTTGAAGCGCACCATGAATACATGGATCATCCTCCTCAGGTTATTGCCAACCGGGAATTATTGAAAAATCTAATGACTAACGTAGGAGGCTTTTCAATATACCTGGAAGAATGGTGGCACTACAAATACCCACCATCTGATAATTTTCCTCTGCTCGATTTTCAACCAAAATGAATATCAACAGATTTTATAATTTTACCTAGAAATTGTAACCAATAGATAGTCTTTGTATCATACCTAGTGGACCAAAGTCTGCAATAGAATATTCCAGTTTTAAGGTAGTTGATGTGCGGGGGATGCCATAATGGATCCCCGCCCCAAAGGTAGGCCCTTCTATCGAGTCATCCTTTCCTAAAGATGGATAACCAGCTCGAATATAGACTAATTCATTATATGATGCTTCTAGACCAAGGTTTAGATACTCATAATTATCATTGGGATGTATAGCATCAATTGCAAAAATAGTCTTAATTAATGATGTATTTATAAGATAGCCGCCGATTCCTACCCGAAAGAATAATGGCAAAGGAAATGCGTCTGTCTGATATTCGGCGTTAACAAATTCAACGTTCCCTTGGTTTCCAGGGTCTGGATCTACGCTAATATTCATATCACGACCGGAAAGAGATAAATCATTCCCAAAATTGGAAATACTAGCACCCAACATTAAGTCCCGGATAGGGGTCTTATATTGAACGCCAATATCTATGGCCATTGCTTGACCTGAAGAATGCCAGATGCGCTGTCTGATATTTTTAATACCCGCACCCAGTGATAAACGATCGGTTAAATTCCTTGCAACCGTCAGCCCAATAGACAGATCCTGGGCATTGAATTTTTCACCGGTTCCTTTTGGATTTTCTACAGTTCTTACCAGGTCATCAGGAGTGGAAAGCATGTTTAGGGACAACGAAAATACACCTACACTAGGCCATGAGAAACCAACAGCGCCAAAATGATGATCTGTTCCTGCCAGCCAATCATTATTCTCAAAATAGACCTGAATCCCTTTCATTTGAGCTAGACCGGCCGGGTTCCAGTAACTGCTGGTTAGATCAGAACAAATCGCTACAATGGCGCTTCCCATAGCTGTTCCGCGGCCTCCGGTGCTGATTTTCAAAAACTGCGCTGCGGTGGTGCCTCTTTTAGAAATATCCTGCTTATTCTCCAGCTGTGCATTCAATATGTTCCCTACCAGAGTTAGGATTAGAACCTTTGTTAACCAATGTGATGTGTTTATTTGAATTCTCATTTTATTAAAGCAAATCTACCTACGGATTCGTTACCGTTTTCACTCTCCACATGGAAAATATAAACCCCAAAGGACACTGGAAAATTATCGGAAGTAGTTAGATCCCATGTTTCAATACCATTCTCAATACTGCCTTCATGTTTTAGGGTTCGTACCAGATCCCCAGCCATAGTATATATCTTAATGGTACACATGGCCGGGAGATTAGCGAAGTAGACTCGTCTAGGACCTCTGTCTCGGGGGTTTTGTAGATCTAGAGATTCAATGTTACTGGATACTACGTAAGGGTTTGGCACAACATAAATGTTATCCATATTTTCCTTTTCCACCTGTTTACTTTCTGTAGAAGCTGTAGTTGAAAAGGTAAAAATATCATCCGCAAAAGGCCGGTTTGTATAAATTGAAAAGACATCCCCTTCAATCGGTGGTACATTGTCTGAACCAGCAGATGGTTCATAAAAAGTAAGTTCCCAGGAAGCTGCAGAGATAGCCGAATCCTGCAGTATAATAATTCGTTCCCCGGGATTCCACAAGCTGTCAGTGGTAATGGTTTCTAAAATAACAAAGGGCAGTTGTTTTTCTGGGAATCCTCTGGTTGTTTCCCAGATTTCAAAGTTCGCTTTCACATGTTCATGACCAGGACGAAAATTGGAACTGACCAAAGAACTGAACCAACGGATTTCATAATCAGCAGGATACATATTATTTGGCAAATTATTGAAGGGCTTTACCCACCATGTCCAATTGTTAGCGCTGTATTCGTTCCAACTGATTAGATCATTATCAAGCTCTAACGCATCATTTTGCACTGTGATTGTCATGCCATCAAAAATTGGATTTCCTTCTTCGGCGGCCAATTTTACACTATTTCGAATAGGAAAATAGCGGTACGAAACAACTATTGTTTGGCCTTCTGTCATGGATCCACCTTCGCGAACATATATTTGTCCATCACTATCCAATAGGTCAAAATCAGTGCCTTCTGAATAGAGATATCCATTAAAGGAAGAAACGGAAAAGAGATTCGAGTCCACATTCTTATGGGAAAGTTTAGAGTATTGTCCCATTCGTACCGTTATTGTATCAGATAACTCTTTCTGATCCAATAGACTGTAGTTGAGTTGATTCCCTTCATTACTGAAAATTACCTGAAAACTATTTTCATCCTCTAATACAGTATTATCGATAATATCAACTACAACATCACCTGTACCTTTCCCTCCAATATGTTCTACGCCAGGGTCATTAATACTTGAGGCAACATAGCCAGCTGTAGGAGCCTTGGGTACAATAGCAATTGTATTGACATCAAGCAAAACCTCATTAGTCTCAGGGTTAACAGTAATAGTTTTGGAACATTCGGCTGGTGCAACTACTAATTCAGCATCACCATGGTCATATGAAACAACGGCATAATAATAAGTCTGTCCATTTACTACATTGTTTGAATCTACGAATACATGCCTAAGGCCACTATTCTCACCCAAATTATACTTTACACCCCTGCCAGTAAACTCAATTGAGCTGAGACCAAAATAATCATTAATCAGATCAAACTTGGCTGAAGCGCCATCGACCGTTTTTAGAGGCTCAAAAAGGAATCTGGAACCGTTGGCATCAGTAATAGTTTGCTGGTCTAAAAATGAAGGATCGGTAGATCTGTATATGACATATCCTTCAAAATCATACGTTTCCGTAATTGGATCAAAAGAATATTCAGCTATATCATCCCAATAAAGAGTGACTTTTTCATCCCCAGGTACCGCGGTTACATTGGGTTTTTCCGGCGGTTTAGCAAACTGGTAATTTTTCTTATAAATATCCTGAGCGGTAATAGCATTAAGGGTCAGGTCATCATAATCCTGCCCTACAATTAGGGCAATACTGAATCTCCTGGCTTCTCCAGCTGGTAAATTAATGGGTCCAGAACTGTAAATAAAAATATAGTCTCCAGCCTGGACTGAGTTTGCGGTATCAAAGACACCCGCTGTAAGGTAATTTTCAAAAATGAACTGATCATTAGATATACGGTTTTGGCTAGTAAAAGGAGGGGATGCAAAACCGGTCAAACCAACCATGTCAGATTCATCCAGATCCGTCCAGTCAATATTTGGCTCACCTGGCAGACGTAGATCAAATGGATCTCCCGGTGTAGGTACACCATCATCTTCGCCTTCATCTCCCGTATTGGGTACACCATCAATACCTACGTCATGTTTTTCAACATTCCAGTCACCATCTTCATCAATACCGTTATCCTGCGACTCGTCTACCATGCCATCATTATCATTATCAATATTATCATATGGCTGACCAGGGCTTTCCAGAAATTTATAGCCAAAATATCCGGGAACATTTCCGACAACATCTGAAACATTATCCGCGTCCCAGCAATAGACCATATTCAGATCACGGTCAAAATAAGATAAATCATCCTGCCAATTCGATGGGCCGCCAACATGCGGGTCCCCCCACATACCAAAAGTAACCTCTTCTAAGTCCTTGGAACTTTTATTGGTTACCTTGTATATCAGGAAAATGATATCCTCTGCCAGAGGATTTGCCCATTGGTAGTATCGGCATTCAATTTCAATTCCCAGCCCACGTCTGGCAGAATCAGCCGAAAAGGGAAAGTAATCAAATTCTTTATTATTGCGATCGTCTACCACGAAAAATGATTCCAGATCAGAATTAGAAGATCCCTGTCGCAGCGCTCCTGGCCAGACATAATCTTTTAGATTTTCATTATACCACCCAAAAGGCCAACTATCAGGTTTTCCATCACCATTGCGGTCCAAATCATTACTAGTCGGAATATTTTCACTTAATGGATCTGCATATGGGACGGACAAGTCATCGTTGAAGGCCAACGGTTCCCAGCCATAAAACTCAGTACCATCTGGGGAAACTTCCCCACCCAAAGAAGTCAAACCATCACTAATAACCCTAGCGTACCAGGTTGTGTCACCTTGAGCATTTACTTTTGGATAAGCATCCTGATGGCTTGCAGATGAAACTTCGACTTCGGCACAAATAAACGGTCCAAATTCATATCCGTAACCAAGACCTTCCCAGACAATATCAGTTACCCTGTTTCCGGGGCTAGAAATAGATCCATAGTTCCAAATTTCAGTAGTGATTTTATTGCCATTAAGAATGGCCTTCTGCCGTCGCAAAATCTGATCATCTTGGTTTCCAGAAATACGTTTTAGATCTATACGATCTCGCCATTTAAAATACCGTTCATGATCGCGCTGAGACCATTCCTTCTCAGGGCCATTCCGATACCATTCTAAATCTTTTTTAAACGGCCATTGTGCAAATACTATTGAACAGGCAAAGAAAATAATTAGAATAAATTTTTTCCGTTTGACCATCAAAAATCCAATGAAAATCCTATTTTGAATGATCGTGGGGAAGAATAATATTGTGGTCGTGTTATGTACTCTTCCCAGGTGTGAATTCCTGGCTCACCATAATGGGCTTTAAATTGTTCCGTTTCCTGGATGCTGCGGTATTCATAGGTGTATTTTGGGGAACCAGTGTCATCATATACATAGCGCGCATTACGAATGTCAAATAAATTGTAAACCCGGGCAAATAGAGAGACCGTTCGAGAACCGATACTCACTCTGCGCTCAATTTTAAGATCCATATTACGCTGTATAGGTTTACGGCCACTATTTGGTTCAGGTACATAATTTGCAGTTGGAATAGATGGGGTATAAGGCCATCCAGTAGATATTTTTCCGATTAGTCCCAGGGTCGTACCTCCAGGATTACCAATAATTACAGTGGTATTTAGCAGGTGGGACTGATCCCAAGATAAAGGTACAATCAGTTTCTCTTCTTCAATTCCACTTAAGGTACTAAAATAAAAAGCAGCGGATTTCACGGAATTTCCTTCAGATTTCTGATAGGTATAATCCAGCCAGATTCTCGTCTTAGAAACTGGATCATACCGTTTAGAGACAGATAAGGTTACCCCTTTGGAACTGCCATAGTCTTTATTCAGGTAAATTGCATAATTGGAAGGACCGTATTGGGGACTATCATAGCGGATACTCTGCAGTGCTAAAAGCTCGCGAATATCTTTATAAAACAGGTTGATATCCATCCCAATCAGATTGCCGAACTGCTGCTGAAATCCAAACTCATAAAGCACTGTTTTTTCCGGTTTCAGATCCGGGTATCCCACTGTCGGAGCAAGGCCAGCCCCAAAATAACTTTCCCGGTAAAGGTTTCTAAGGGTAGGCATCTGATAAAAATGACCATAAGAAAAATGAAAAATTCCTTTATCAGTAATCGGCAGGGAAACTCCAACCCGCGGCGAGATCATTGTTTTTTTACCGGCATCATTTTTTCCCGCTGCTGGATAAACAAGATCTGCAATGGAAGAATCATTGGGTACAAATACATCGTAGCGGACACCTAAATTCATGATCATAGAACTATATTCCATTTTATCCTGGATATAGGCCGAATACTGCAGCGCTTCCTTATTGTAATAAACGTGATACGGGGATTCATTTTCAGGCAATACAGTCGGTTGACGATAATTGTAATTGTATAGAATCGAAAAATTTCGCTCTTCAAGAATATCCTTACGGAAACTAAATCCTGTTTTTAATTCATGCCGGTCATTCATCTGGATCGTAAAGTCAAACTTGCCTCCTACAGAATTAGAAACCCGGTAGGTATGACCCATTTGCGTACCGCCGAACAAAAAGGTGGCAGAAGTTGGTTCTGTGTTAATGTAATCAGTAGATACATATCTGCTATCAGTGGTATCCTCATAGAGATAATTTTTATAATCAGTATCACTGATAAATAAATTGGCCTCATAAAAACTTTTAGGTGATAGAGAATGATTAATCTTAATTGAATGGTTGTTATTTGCAGAATAACTCGTACCTACTCCATCTGGATTGTATTTGTAAGCATGCGAATAACTCTTGCTCTGAGCTTTGGATAAAATCGACTGTGTAGATATTTTCATGGTGGGTGAAACGCGCCATGTGATCTTAGACAGACCATTAGTACTCTGACTAGGATTCATGGGAACATAGCTGCTGTCTCCAGTTATCTGAATGTACCAATCTCCACTAGGTGGGAAATAAGCATAATCACTAGGATTATGTTCCCGGATACCATAGAGATAGCCTTCACTTTCACTGCGTCGTAATGATACATTAAAAGTTAATTTATCTCCTAAGAAGGGTAGCACCGGTCCGGATATAAAACCATCAAACGTGCTATTGGCTGTAAAATCCTGATCGTCTATATTGGGAAAAATATCGTGAGCCGATGAAGAATAATCGCCAGTATAGTAAGAAAGACTACCATCGTAGTTTTTCCCTCCGTCTTTGATTGTTACATTTACCACGCCGCTCATGGCATTGCCGTATTCCGCATTGAAAGCACCACTCACCAGCTTCATTTCTTCCAATGCCTTGTTGCTTACACTAACAGCTAACGAATTGGTGTAAAATGGATTAGAAACAGATACACCATCAATATAATATCCTACTTCATTGCTCCTTCCGCCCCGAACGTGCAAGGCGCCGCCGGCACTCTGGTTTACTCCCGCATGAGTGGTCAATACACCTAGAAAAGATTCTACAGGCATATCTTCAATCTCTTTCGCTGTGGTAACCCTTTGGGATGCGGTTAGGTCCTTTTGCACCAGGGGCCTTTCAGCGATTACAGTGACTTCCTGTCCTTCAATAACTGCTTCTTCTAGTGTAAAGCTTAGCTCCGTGGTCTGGGCAGTTGTAACGCGCACATCTTTCATGGTAATAGTAGCAAACCCAATGGCATCCACCCGAATCGAGTATGTTCCAGGGGGGATATTCAGAATAGTAAAACGGCCATTTTCATCCGTAGCAGCTCCTAAGTAAGTGTCAATCAGTATCACATTGACGCCAACAGCCGGACTTCCGGTTGCTTTCTCGGACACCTTACCTGTGATCTTCCCATTGGAAGCAAATAAAACGCCCATGATGGTAATCGTGATAAATAAGGTTCTCATAGTATCAGAAACTAAAAAGGGGAGTGCGATATCGCACTCCCCTTTTATGCAATTGCTATAGAATAAAGTCTCTAGCTTATTTGACCAGAGTCATTCTCTTGACCTTTTTCATCCCGGCCCATTCCAGGCTATACAAATATATACCCGTGGATACAGTTCGGCCGAAATTATTTTTCCCGTTCCATACTACCTTATGGGTCCCGGCATTAGCCATTTCGTTATCAATCAGAGTTCTTACCAACTGACCGGTTATGTTATACACCTTGATCGAAACCTTACGGTTGATAGGAATAGTGTATTGAATGGTCGTGTTTGGATTGAACGGATTCGGGTAATTCTGATCCAAACGATAGTCATCTGGAAGAACGAACGTAATCGGGTCAGTAGAAACAGTTTGATTAGTACCATTTTCTATTAGTATAAATGTCCAATCTTTATGATTGGCAACATTTGTAATAACCACATCAAAAGCTCCTGAATCAGCGTTCCAGGTATTAACAGTGGTTTTCAGACTGTCATCAATACTTTGCCAAGAAACCAGGAGTTCTTTTTTGCCATCGGCATCAAAATCCAGTAATTCTCCGCCCCAATCTGTCTCTATTTTGGAAGGAAATCCCCATGGACTACCGGCATAAACAGTATCCGCAGCACCTGTAGAATCAATTGTGATGGTGGTATTAACTACATCGTGCTCACCATAATAGATTACTTCTTTCAAATAGCTCAAAGGTGATCTGGGATCAGGGCCAATGTATTGCAAGGCAGTAATATTGGGTACTGTGCGTCCGACAAAAAGAGTATTTCTATCATCTCCATCATAACCATTTCCTACATCGCCTATGAACTGCCCAATATTAGAAGCAATCTTTACCACGTGGTCTCCATTAACCTTAAGCACATCATCAGTACTATCGTAGTCAACTACGTAGACGTCACCAGAGCCTACTCCCCAAGATCCATAACTCGCAAAGTATGCTTCATGATTACCATCACCATCAATATCATGCGTATTCCCGCCCCATATTGAATACTGGTCGCTTCCTGGAGTTGCCTTGTAATAAGAATCGGCACTGCCAACGGCAGGCGCAGCAAATCCTGTATCTGTTGAAGTGAAGTTGTAGAAATGCATAGCATTCCAAGTATGATTAATTACCTCATAGTGGCCATCACCGTTCAGATCAGCAGGGAGTGCATGAAGAGGAGAACCTCCGCCATAGTCACTTCTATTGATCCAAAATTCCTCGGTCCAAGTTTCAAAACCGCCGCCTGAACCAGATACAAGCTCATCACCATCAGAAAGGGAATATACGAGAGTTCCTCGCGGATTACCCCGGCGAATATGTTGTACAAATTCATCTTTGCCATCACCATCAATATCAAAGATTGTTAGACGGTCATGGTCACCCCTAAAGGATGCTCCGTAAGTAGCTGTGCCAGCTCCATCTCCAGCACAACACTTATCAATTTCAACTTGGCAGACAGATGCATAAGTAGTTCCGTAATTATCACTGCCAACCACACCATCCCATTCATAAATATGGTAACCTTCCGAATCATCATTAGCAGAAGGAAAAACAATTTCCTGCCTACCATCACCATCCAGATCCCCGACTGCCATTATTCGTGGGTTGGAATAATAATGGGTTGTAATAACTGGGGAAGTCCATACTGCATCAAAGGCATTATTGGCAGCATCGTATTCAAAAACCACTACTCTGTGCCCAGCATAATCAGAAGCAATAATTTCCTTTTTACCATCGCCGTCCATATCCATGCCGCCGATAACGGATCGAGCATTATTGGATTCTTTATAGAAGGTTGTATCAACATCGACTCCATAGCTCATTGCAATAACTTCCCAGTTCGGAGCCATATGTTCAGGATTGTCCCCTCCACTATCAAAGGAAAATTTATCATAATCCAGCACAAAAATCTGGGGCTGTGTCGCGTTGGAAGCATACAGGTTGGTTAGTACTACTTCCAGATTTCCATCTCCATCGAGATCACTGTCAGAAATATCAAGCGGATAGTAGCGATCAGCAGGTGCGCCCTTACTTTCAAAAATAGTACTAACTTCATATCTGCTAGCACTTTTAGGGTCACCACCCAAAAATTCCATTCGTACAACCGTTTCGCCGGTTCCAGTCGTGGCTATAATATCCATTTTTCCATCTCCATCAATATCGCCCATATCGCTGCCGCGATTTCTTGTACCGAAAGTAAGTACTTCAGTAAAATCGTCTGCGGCAAGATAGTCAACTCCTAATGAGTCAGACAATTTCACCTCTAGATCATCTACATAAAAAGATCCGAGAGATGCATCTGTTGGCTGAACATGCATTACACCCACTTGAACGATAGTAGCGCCAGCGGGTACCGTGCCGAGCACATCCAAATGGTGCCAAGCGTCAGCAGTAGCAGATCCTTCAAAATTAACTGATTCCATGCCTAAGAAAGCCCAGCCAGGAGCAAAATATTTTGCAAACAAAGTACCGTGAGCACCGAGCGTACTAAAACTATCAACGCTACTGTGGAAGAACTCAGCTGATGCTACAAACTGCGTACCAACAGCTATTGGGTCAGTATCGGCAAAAGTAAAAAACGCATTATTTTCCATATTTGTACCGCCAGCAGTAGATAATCCCGAAACCTTAAGCGCCCCTGTACCTGCATGTGCTGTAAACAATACTGCAGCAGATGTGTCATACAAGGTAGTGTCCGCACCAGTGGATGTGGTATCCATAGTACTGGTGACAATCGGAGGTAAAAGCGTATCGCCAGTACTCATAAGTGTCATATTCGTCATCGGACTTGGGAAAAAGTCCCAACCTGCAGTACTATCTTCGAGTCCACCATTAGTAACTTGGTTATCACCAAGGGATACGTCATCTAGAGTGAAAGAAACAGTATTTTCCAGGTAGTACAATTTACCATCGGTCATTGGAAACCAGGCATCCAGGTCATCATCACCATCAGCATCATAAAACGCAAAGCCATTCCTCCTGAAAGAGGCAGCATCTCCCGAAGAATAAAGTTGATCCATCTTTGATTCAACACTGTAGGCATCTGCCCCTGTGGCTTCTAAAACCGTCATGCTAAAGTTATTCCAAGTATTTACCCACAACTCATGGTTACCATCGCCATCAAAATCCACAGCATCCAAGTTGTAAACAGAACCACCGTTAAGGTCAAGTGTATCAAGGTATTCACTTGTGAATGTAGAAAGGTTATCAAATCCGGTCGAAGGTGGTTCAACTATGGATACTCTCCGGACCGCGCGATCCACCGTACAAAGTTCCTTAATACCATCCCCATCTAAATCCGATACTTCATATCCCGCCGGACGAAAATTATCCGCAGATGTCATACCGTATTGATATAGCACTGTCGCTGTTCCAGGAAAAGTTAAATCAGCATTCTGTTCAAAAATGTATGTTCCCCAGGAACCGTCATTATTACCAACTGACGGGGGCACGCCAAAATAAATCTCATGCAACCCATCATTATCGATATCAGCATGAAACATGCCAGGTAGGCTATTGCCAGGATCTGGAGTGACAAAGTGCCATACGTGATTGTACCCACCACTGCCATCAGCTTCGTATAGAAAGATACCTACTTTACCAGGATCGGGTCCACCGGGAGCCAGAGTTTCATCAATAGTAAATAAAATTTCATTTAAACTATCGCCATCGAAATCCATTCCCGCAAGAACACTTTGGGCGCCCAAGGCTGTAAATTGGGAAAAATTAATATCTCCATGACCATTTAAAGCATAGTCCAGGGAAAAATCACCACCGGCATTGTAGCCATCTGCAACGAGAACAGACTGCAAGGATACAATTAATATGATTGATGTTAGCTTTTTAAACATTTAGAACTCCTTTGTTTTTATTGGAAAAATTAATACCCACACCAGCAAAATGTATTGTTTATATAAAAATAAACCAAGACAATTAATTTATCTAATTGATGTCCTTAAAGGATTATGGATCCAGATATAAGTTGGGTAAATGGGCTAATTAGATGATATTATGAATTTAGGATAGAAATAACAGCTTCCAGCTCATCCAGCAGTTCCGTTTCACCACGAAAACCAAAGCTTCTATGACGGATATTACCAGCCTTGTCAATAATTAATTTGGTAGGCAAAAGTGTAACCCCATAAGATTCAAAAACTTCATTTTTATTATCCATCAATACGTGGAAAGGATAATTATTTTTTTCCATAAGATCTTTCACGGCCTGAAGCTTATCCTCTGCCGTTTCTTTAGAGTTCACAAACAAGATTTTTACTTCATTCCCCTTCTCGTATTTGTTAAGCGCTTTTTTCATAGCGGGAAAAGAAGCTTTACAAGGGCCACACCAGGTTGCCCAAAAATCCAAAATCACTATTTTCCCCATGTAGTCAGATAAAGATATCTCTTTTCCTTCTGTATCTGAGAGAGTGAAAGACGGGGCTAATTGTGTTACTAGTTCAGATTGAATTTTTGCCTTAAGATCATCCAGCGCCTGGGTTTTCAAATCAGAATAATAAGAAATAAATCCTTCGTCTGATCCTTGGCTGGTAACAAATATTTCTTTTAGAATCTCTTCCATTTTTGGAGACTGGATACCGCTGGCAATGCTCTCTTCTAGAATTTTTTTCGCCCCATCTAAGGAACCATTTTCAAATAACACCTCAGCATAGTGCTCGTTAACCTGTTTATTTTTCTTATTGGTTAGTTGATATGCTTCTTCACAATACGTAAGAGCAGCGTCAGCATTACCCAATGCATTAGTAACTACCGCACTTGCATCCAGCGCCAAAGCAAGCTGTTTTGCTCTAGATTCTTGCCATATACTCGAAATTTTTAGCGGCGGTTTTGAAGCACTTGGCTCATCATGTTCCTGACGAGAAACAGCAACAGATTTATTTATTATTTCTAATACCAGGCCTAATTCATCATTTTTTGTTTCTTTAATGCTATTTACAGCGGAAAATACTGGTCGTTCACTCCATGTCTTACCATTAAGAAGCTTAAAATATTCCGATGCCTGCTTATAGGAACCTTCTTTTATAAATTCACTGATAATCACACCACGCATATAACTAAACCCGGAATAGTCAGGGTACTTGGCTTCAAATTCGTCTAAAAATATTTTCTTTTCAGCCGACCCAACTTTTTTATAAAATTCAATAGCTTCTTCCCGTTGTACCCAGCGACCGGTGGGGAATTTTTCCCGAGATTTCGCTTTATAATAATCTGCCTTATCCTGGTTCTTGACTGCACCATACCAGGCACTGAGGAAAAACAAGTGTTCTTCTGTCCATTGATCTGGGTTGTCTAGGTCTTCGAGATTGGCTTCAATTTCAGCGAAACCATCCGATCCCTTACTTTTTTTCAATGCAGAAAAATACGAGAATGCAAAGCCAGCCTTTTTATCTGGATTTCTTGAAAATTCATTTTTATAAAAACTAAGTAAAGTATCTGCATAAAGTGTCTTATCTAATACAGCCCCCCAACCCCGGCGCACAAGCGATGCAGCGTACCCAGCCTCAGATCCTGGTAAAAGACGTTGGTCTGATGTATATATAGGCACCCAGTATCCCAGTCCTTCATTATAGTCTGTATCCGTTTCGTTGTTCAGGGTAACAACTAAACCAACAACGGAATCTGGAACAAATATCTTTATTAGCCATCCGGTATCCTTTCTTTTCATTTTATATTTTTCAGTGTCAATCACATTATTAGGCATAGAAAACATGGAAGCTGGCTTATAATTTTTGCTTCCGTATGTTCGAACTATTGCAAATATTTGATTTGCACTTTCAAGTATAGTGCCTTTCGGATTGTAAAGCAGTGTTACTGTTTCACCTGCTTGAGGGTTTGCTGGTGATGTGGAAAAGACATCAGAAAAATCATAACTGCTGCATGACATAATCAGGCAAATAGAAACAGTAAAAATCAATCCTGTGAATTTATTTGTGAAATGCGTAATCATTATTTATACCTTTTCATTAGTGTAGTACAGAAACCTAAAATTCTAAATCTAGACCAAAAACCATTTGTCTACCCAGTGCGGGCTGTGTAATTGCCCTTGATATATCTTCATGTTCAGTCAAGTTGCGAATATCAAAATAGGCAGCCAGATTATTAGTAAACCAATAATTACCGCGCAAACGAATTGTTAAATAGGGATCATAATTTACCAATACATCTTTACTGTAATAAGTGAAAGGATCAACATCTGGATTGTAAAGTCCATCATAATAGAGAAGCCAATCTCTTCCTTTCTTTTCGCCGGTATAGTTTAGGTCAATAACCAGAGTGCCTCCCTTACGATTTTTTGATGTAATACCTGGCAGGCTGTATGCAAGAGACAGGTTTGCAGTGGACGTGGGGACATCGTTTCTTCTAACCCCTTCATCAAAAAATCCTTCATAAATTGAATCATTCTGTCGAATAGGATCCCGTCCCCACCTGCTGTCCAAAATAGAATAAGTAGCATTAATATCCAGTGGACCTATTTTTATCTTTGTAGCAAATTCCCAGCCCTTGTTTATAATCTCCCCGATGTTTATATACCAATATTCTTGCTTCAGGGTCTGCAAGTCATCTATACTAGGGTCATTTTGAATTCCATCAAGAAAAAGTTGGTCAAAATAGGTTACTTCAAGGAAAAAATTATCACCAATATAAAAATCACCCCCAACTTCATACCCGGATTGTCTTTCAGGTCGCAGGTCAGGGTTACCAATGTTAATGTTGTAGTTTGATTCACTGGGCAGTGCTTGCATCGCTTGTGGGGGATTAATACCACCACTGCCCCATGCTGCCCGAGCCTTGCCAATCAGCTTACCTAGTTCCCAGATATAAGAAAACCCTAAACGGGGACTAGCATGTCTGCCATAATCCCTACCAAAATATTCATTTTCCTCTAGTCGTTCGCCAACTGTTAAGAAAAATCTATCCTGATAACCCAGTACTGCTTCGGCATAATATCCTATATTACTATAGCCCTGATCTACGAGTGACGCATCTTCAAAATCATCATAATAATATTGATCTTTCGCCTCATCCACTGTTCCAGATAACCGTATATTACTGCTCTGGGTTCGTTGTAAACCGGCAGTAAAATCAATTTCTATCAGGTTTGGGAACTTCTTTGTCAGGTGCCAAAAGTAGTTCATGGTTGTTCGGCTCCAATCATGTTTCAAATAACTCCCGCTGCCACTGCTGCCAAACTTTCTGTAAAGGGATTGCCGGGTATCATTTCCAATAATAAGGGTCTGATACCAGTTTGGGGTAAAGTTTTGAAGGTAATTAAGACTAAATCCCGGCTTATAATATTCTATTGATCCATCCGATACAGCAGCATTCCAGTGATCTGGCGCATCTGTCCAGCCTCTCTCTTCTTTGTATTTTAGCAGATGGTATAAATTGCTGATGAACCCCTGATCACCCCAGCTTTGAAATGTTTTGACATCGACTACTGCTGAACCTATCCTTACATTAAGAGCGCCATGTAGCTTTAACTGTTCAATCTCTTTTCCATTACTAGGCATCACTTCTTCATCTGTCGTCTTATTGGCTCCTAGGTTATAACTAATATCGGACGTACTTCTACCGCTAAGACTAAACGAAATTTCCTGCCCAGCAACATTATCATTTCCCTTATAATCCTTTAAAATTGGCGCGGCTGTGGTTTTTCGAGCCATTTTCATTCTCATAATGGTTTTTCTAGATCCCGATCCTCTTTTAGTGAAAATATGAATTATTCCGCTTTGGGCATTAGATCCATGCAAGGTTGAACCCATGGGACCACGCAGAACTTCAATCTTTTCAATATCGCTTGGATCGATAAAATCAGCAATTCCTGGGTAAGCCTGGACATCAAAACCAAGCAGTTCTATTCCATCTACATATATTTTCACATCGCCAAGAGGCCTCCCCGAACCGCTTGTGCCTCCTCTTAGTGTAAACGCCGAATTGTTTTGTCCGGGCCTATGGGGTAAATTTGCATAACCACCAGGAACTTTGCCCAATAAGATTTCATCTACGCTTCGGACTGGGAGTCGTCGCAATTCATCTTCAGATATAACCGTTACCGGAGATGCCTGGGCTCTCTTTTTCCGTTCACTGAAACTTGCCGAAACAATAATTTCGTCCAGGTCGATTAGTGTCTGTTCCATTACAAAATCTGCAGTGAATTCTTCCCCTTCCTGCAACTGAATGTCTCTAGTTACCATCCTATGGCCTATATACATTACAGTTAACTGGTAAGGTTTACCCACAGGTATTTTACGGATGATATAATACCCTTGATCATCAGTG
>ENA-UPTF01000379-UPTF01000379.1-marine-metagenome-genome-assembly--contig:-NODE-379-length-31695-cov-4.678885_pt1 | contig 31695 bp, 33 predicted proteins | sample MGYA00238166_ERZ767019 | MGnify/ENA primary metagenome ERZ767019 (study PRJEB28930, sample SAMN06266391) | marine metagenome | isolation source: Sea water from 250 m depth | place: Atlantic Ocean | study... | reverse complement strand
CCCGGAGGTGAATCAAAAAATGTTGGATGGAATTTATTCCAGGCGCTGGGAGAAGTTCCTCCTTCCGTCCCTATCGATCCAGTAAGTACATTGAGCAAATGCAGGGTTCGCGCAACCTGCCATCCACCCAGATTTCCAATGGATGCACCTCGCCATACATGAGTAGATAGTTTGCTGCCTGCTTGTCCAATCATTTTTGCTACCCGGATAATTTGATCCGCATCAATCTGAGCTTCTTTGGCAGCATATTCCGGCGTGTATTCTGCCCATTCTTGTCTCAACCGCTGAATGAATTGATCAAATTCGGTGGGGTCATCCGGATAGAGTTTGTTCAAATATTCATCCCAGTTTACCCAATTCTCCATATAATGACGATCATACAAATCTTCATCCAAAATAATTTTAGCCATGGCCATATATACCGCTGTTTCACTACCTGGATATGTGGGCATCCATTCATCCGCCATAGACGCAGTGTTGGATAGTCGTGGATCCATTACAATCAACTTGGCACCTTTCATCATTCCTTCCATGATCCGTTGCGCGTGCGGATTAAAATAATGCCCCGTTTCCAGATGAGATGATGCCAGTAGGATCACTTCAGCATTGGTATGATCCGGACTAGGCCGATCATATTTATGCCACATAGCATAACCGGTACGGGCACCGGCAGAACAGATATTCGTATGGGAATTATGGCCATCCACCCCCCAGGCTTTTAGAACTCGTTCAGCATAGCCTTCGTGGCCAGGGCGTCCCACATGGTACACCACACCATCTTTCCTTTTCCGAATGGATGCGGCAATTTTTTCTGAAATTTCATCCAGGGCCCGATCCCAAGATATGGTTTCCCATTTTCCATTGCCCCGTTCGCCAACACGCTTCATAGGATGGAGTATGCGTTCAGTATCATTAATCTGGTTAATCGTTGCTGGGCCTTTAGCGCAATTCCTACCACGGCTCCCAGGATGATGCGGGTTTCCTTCAAATTTTCGCACTTCATTGGAATCTTTATCAATATATGCAAGAAGTCCGCAGGCTGATTCGCAATTAAAACAGGTGGTTGGTACGATAGAATAATGACGCTCTTTCTTTTCTGGCCAGGTCAGTGGATCCAACTCCATAAAATCATCCCATTCACTGGGATCAGGATACTTATAAAGTTCCCGTGGCCCTTCCATAGCGAATTCTTCAGACCAATCGGGCCGATCTGAAATTTTAGGGATTAACCCCAATGATTCTGAAAATGTTTCTATCCAACTGCGCTTCATATTTAACTCAAAGGTATCATTTGGGGTACGCGGATGCGTACAAATTCTGTTAAAAATATTCCGACAATTGCGAATCCACCAGCAATAAGCGTCATACTTGGGTAGGCATTTAAAAGAATAATAGGCGCAACACTTCCAATGATAATTCCTTCCCAAAAATATTTTGAATAATATCCTTTTGTCATGAGCTCAATCGCTTTCTTTTTATCAGGCGTATCATGGGACATTAAAATATCCTTCCCCATAATGACCATATTTGCTATGATTCCCCATAGAAGAATATTGGCCATCGAATTGGTTGTTTCAGGTGCAATTACCATTAAAACAACTGAACCCGCCATAACAGCATGAACCAACATATGGACAGCCGCCAACCCAGTGGATTGCCATAAGTCCCGCGATCGTGCTTGACCAAACAAGAATGCCGTATAAATGGCACCAAAGATTGCAAAAATCATTCCCGGGATCATGAGCCAGTCCAGCCCAAGTTTAAAATAATTATCTAATAATTTCAGTATCACAATCCCGCCAAAAGCTGTAATAATGTATGCACCGCGCACCAGCCAAGATTTCCATTGTGGTCGTAAGAGCACATAGAGAAAACGATCTGGCCTATCCAGATCCTTGATTAATAATCCACCGGTTAGCCCCATAAACACAAGAATTATAGTGAGTCCGGTTACTTCAGATGAAGTCTCCAGGTTTCCAATAAGAAAATGCCAAACAGCCATCATCAGAAACGTACCGGTGGCAATGGCTTTTGTCCACACATAGGCAGGCACTTCCCAGCCCCACAAAACTCCTTTACTTGGGCTGTCATAAACACGGCGGACTCCTTGCGCGTCTATATCCTGTTGAATTTCTTGCGCTACACTATCAATGGCTCGTTGATCAATGGGTTTTCCAGTCTTAGCTGAAGTTTCCATTGCTAACTGAATAAGCAGGTTTTCTGTGTCTGAACCAGCCACACGTTGCTCAGCGTATTTTGCAAAATGCCCCACACCTGATGATTGTTCTGACCACACATATTTATTTTCCTGATTTGTAGCGTTTGGATCTAACATTTCTGTAGATCCATTTACATAATACAAATTTGGATCAGTCATTTTTTCAGGTTTACGTACAAGAGTTTGTTCATTTTCTACTAATTGGGCAATCTTCGAATCAGTATCATCTAGATCGCCGGACACAATGGCTTCTACGGGACACACAATCACACAAGCCGGCTCATAACCGCCATCTAAACGGTGAGCGCAATAATTACATTTAGCTGCCGTGCTGGTATTCGGATCAATGTATAACGCATCATAAGGACAAGCTTGCATACAGGATTTACAGCCAATACAGCGGTCATTGTCAAAGTCCACAATGCCATCCGCTCTGGTATATAGGGCGGTGGTAGGACAAATTTCGACACATGGAGCTTCGGCACAATGATTACAGCGATGTACAGAAAACTCCCGGGTGGAATTGGGGAAGACACCTTTTTCAATATATTTCACATGGGTACGATTTACACCAATTGGAATATCATGTTCGCTTTTGCACGCAACGGTACAGGCGTGGCAACCGATGCATAAACGATTATCAATGACAAACCCGTAGTTCATTTTATAATCGGTCTTCTTGGAGCCGCGTGAGCACTAGGTAAATACCCATTGGTTTTTCATCGGGATTGATTTTAAACCACCCACTCGCTTATGAATCTCAGGTAAAAGATTTATACCAGTTTCATAATCTACCAAGCGATTAATAAGATAAAATAGATACATACTTGTTAGCCAGTTGGTGAATTCCTGTTTAGAACCCAAATGTTTTTTCATGTTCAGCATTACCCAAGAAAAATGGTTCCATACATCAAAGCATGAATCACATGACCGTTCTATACCTACGCAGCATCTTCGCGTCGTTTTAAAATCAGCATTATACGCCCGAAAATGAGGGCTAAAAGGATTCCCATTTTTCAATCGTTCAGCATTTACCGGATTATCCGTACTAATCGTTGTACACACATCATATCCCCATTCTTGATCGTAGAGCTTCCCAGTAGAAATAACGTTCGTCAAATAAGATGAGAGATAAATATAATTGGGATATCGTCCAATAACTTTATCTATCTCTTTCCGGACTGTCCCAAATCCTTTTCGGTGGTCCATTGTTCCGCCCATATTGCTGATATCGCTATAAAAATTAAATAGGATCCGATTCCCATTCGCCACACACTGGTCCGCCACCACTTCAATTTCATGAGCGTTCCCGGCTGAAACAGTATAGTACCAAAATGCCCGCGGGTCAGCTCTATAATTTTTCAAGGCAATTGAAAAAATATCCCGTTTCCCATTGCCTCGCAATACGGCATCCGTTTTATGATCCCCCCATATGGATACACCAATGGGCATTTTTTCAAACCCGTTTTTCGGAATGGGAATGATGCCGTTGGTGGACACATTCATTTTGAAATTATCATAGATCTTTTTTAAGCGGCCTAGGCGCATACTGGGTTCCCCACCAACAACCGTAACAAAATTAGTCCCTCGTTCCAATTCCCTTTCTATAAATGCATCAAATTCAGATTCATCTTTGGGTGTTTTGGACACATCCATTCCTTCGGAAAAATAATAACACCCTGTACAGCGAATATTGCATTCCTGGTTCAAATCCAAAGATATAGATTTCATAGGACCGATCTTTCGAATCTCTTTATATAAACGATTCAAAAATGGATCTTTTAAATATTCTCTTAATGGATTTGGCATCAGGGAATCATTTCTAATTGGTCGATGATTCCTTTCCAATCATCAAATGGTTTTCCCACTACTGCTGATTCGATTTCAGTATTTGAACTTTCAATTTTTGCTGAATGAATTTTTCCATTTTCAACACGAAAACTTCCCGCAATCTCTTCGCCATCCATTTCCATTTTATCATAATGAATGAATACATTCCGCGCAATTTTCAGCGGTTTCCGGTGAGATGATCCATTGGTATCATCCATATAATTCAAAAAAGAGTCGGACCTTAAAAAAGCACCCATTTCTCCTGCACGCTCAATTTCATCTATGGTCATACCACCTGGATTTAATTTACGATTAAAATAAGTTTCATATTCTTCTATGAGTTGATTCGCAATTTTATCCATGGATACCACTGACCCAATATTATCCAGTGTAATAATATGATCTTTCATGGCCTGTTTTGCTATTTCACGGAATTGTTCATTAGGAACGCTCCACATAGATGCCATGGTTTCAAAATCAAAATCAAATAAAATATTTCCAACCACAATGCTGGCGTCTCCAATCTGTCCACCACCAATACCTGCAATCCGTTTGCCATTAATTTCTACTTCATGACTGCCTTTTAATTCCGCCTTTACATCGAAAAAATGTTTGAGTGTATTCACCACGGGAGTAAGCATCTGTTCGTAAACTTTTTTTGAATCCTTTGGAACTCGACTTTGATGAAAAACACATTGATAGAACAATTGATTTGAATCAAGATAGGTCCCGCCGCCACCAACTTTCCTGCGCAGAATAGGTATCTCCTTTTCTACACAAACTTTTCGGTCAAAAACATGGTCCAACTTCTGGTGATAACCCAAACAAACATAAGTATCAGATGGCTGGGAAATAATGATGGTGTCAGGTGTTTCTTCCGTCATCAGTTCCGCAACAGTGTGGTAGACCGCCTGTGTTTGCCAGCCAGGAATACGCCCCATATGGATTAATCGAATAAATTTAGAATTTTCAGTCAATATTAGTTCCCAGATTACCATTCAGTTGTATTTGTTCTCGAATGATATTCAATTCATCACCAGTGGGTTTAAAGGGATAATCCCTGTATTCTTCTCCAGGCCGGTAAGAACCATAAGGTCGATTACACGCCATAATACCATCCCTATCCGGACAACCATTTGTCATAAATGGTAGGCCTTCATCTATTTTATTTTGTATAAATGTATTTTCGGATTTAATGTTCGAAATAAATCCATTTTCATCAAACTGAATGGCTTCATGATTCAAACCTTTCTCTTCAATCAGATATTTGACTAATTGTATTCTGCGATGTCGTTTTATGGGTTGCCTTGGAGTATTCTCCATCACGGTACCTGGTTCAGGATTAAATGAAAATAGGTAGCATGCAATTTTCTGTGAAAAACATTTGTAAAACATATCCACAAGATTTTGATCCGTTTCACCAAGACCGATAATAATATGACAGTTCACTTTGAAGGGTCCATACATATCCCTAGCCATGTATACAACTTCCCAGTGATAGTCCCAATCGTGTGGACCTTTTGCGCCTTTCCCACGAGTATTATAAAATATTTCTTCAGTTGCAGCATCCATCCCAATACCGATGATATCTGCACCGGCTTTCTTAATTTCTTGCAGAATATTTTTATCCAGTAATGTTGCCATAGCTAATGCAGATATTGGAACTTTTGGCGCATACTTTCTAATACAACGGGTCATATCTAAAAGATCATCATTTGCTCTATGATCCTGAACTTGTGCTATGCATACGCGACCCACAGTGCTTTCAGTTTCCTTATCAGCAATCTTCTCAGCAACCAGATCTGTAGGAAAAAGGGGCCAATCTACACGAATAAAACTATTCTCTTCTGCTAATCCCGGGCGATCCCGCGCCAAGCCACAGTAACTGCAATTGGCAAAACAGCCTTCCGGATAATTTTGTAGCAAGTTAATACACCCGCAGCCACATCCATGAATCTTGCCTGGTTTGAGTCCAAGTTCTATTGCAGCTGCCATACTAATTCGGACAAAATCTGGACTAATATTCATCATTTCAGCTTGTTCCTGTGATGACAATTTTAATATTTCACCATTCATAAATATCCTTTACCATGTTACTCCGCAACAGGCATTAATGAAAGAAGGTTTCAGCCCTTTTTCACAAGCGTAGCTCACAATGCCTTCTGATGGAAAAGCTATGCCATTTAACCCTGCATTGATGGCCATTTGGTCAATTTCAATTTTCATGGAACCCAGAGGTCGGGCACAGCCTAATAATATGGGTGTCTTTGGAAGGGCGAGTCGAGCTGTTTCAAAAAATCCCCCAATCTCGTTTAAGGAAGGTGGCAAAACACCTTCCATGCCTGTTCCTGTGAGCGGGAGTAATATCACAAGCACAAGTGCCTTGGGCGGATATTTCTTAATCATTTCCAGCGCTGTCCACTCCCCGTTCATTTCCCCAAAATAATGTCCCAAAATAATATGGGGAATTGTTGGAATTCCATGTCTATTCAATCGTTCAAGCGCTGCTTCATAATCCGTCGGTATAGCATCTATATGATAAACTTCGGTAATGGTATCCTGATCTCCTATAATATCCAGCATAACACCATCTAAATCCACTTCCGCCAAGGATTTGCATGTTTGTTCATCCGGTAATCCGGGATGAACCCGAATTACCATGCCCAGTTCATTGCGAATCCGTTTCATGTCATCCATATGGTGAAGCAAAGGAACTTGATTTTGGATATTGCTCCCCCCGGAGACCAAAATACCTTTCGCCCCATTTTCCTGGAGACTTTTTGCCATATCAAATAATCGACCTTTAAAAGCTGGTAAATCCAGCATATTGTCCAGCATCTTTGTGTTGCAGTGCTCGCAATTCAACGCGCAATTATTTCCCGTGACACTGATGGATACGAATTCCTTGAGTGACCCGGAGAATTCTGAAGTCTTGTGGGGTTTTAGTCCAGGACCATAAAACGTGATTTCATCAGGAAAATTTTCTTGCCGAATAGCAAATGGATTTACCATAGAATAATCAATAGTTCTTAATGCTTCTTCAGGCATGGGCACCACTGGGTGTTACAAAACATCCATAAGGGTCTGCAGACGCTTTTCTCGCAGTCCCTGCAGCTTTTTGAATGGCGGAATTAATTGCTTTTATCAGGGAGTCCATGGGCAGATTTGTCAAATCTTCAGACCATCTTTCATAAATGTTAGAAAGTGTCTCCGAAACAGAATTCTCATTGCTCGAATGCCACCGTAGGCTCTGCTCCAAATCAGCAATGGCGTGTTCAGATGTAAAAAAATCCCCGCCGATATAGGCTGATTTTATCATTTTTCCTGCAAGCACAATCCTGACATCTAACATACCGCCCGGTGTTTTTACTACATCCTTCCCTGTGGTATCTAGCACATCCGTGGTTTGGAAAATCCAATCCCTTTTCCTGTACTTATCTTTCTCAAGCTGATGTATTGCTTCCAATTCTGATTTCGTAAAATCACCTTTTTGAATATCCACCTGAAAAGCATTCCTGTATCCATTCAAAATAATAGTTCGCAGTTCATTAATATTTAAATTGGTGTCGATTTCTCGCCGGACAGTTGTTGTTCTTTCAGAAACGGTTGAGATTTCCTTATCAGAAATTTTTTCGAAAGGTGTCTTCAGCACATTCAACATAAACGGGACATCCAAATCCACTAATAAAGACGCATGGAACAGCAATCCGCTAGTAGCAGTTTTATGTAATCCTAATCCGGCTATTTTTTTGCCATTTACTTCCAAATCATTCTTACGACGAAATTGAACTTCAATGCCCAAAGTTGCTAATCCTGAAATAATTCCTTGGGAAAACTGTGCCATTCGCTCCCGGACATGTGCATATGTTTCATCGGATTTTCCAGGAATGACCAATGCCACACCCAATTGATCTTGTCCCATAATTATGGCTCCACCACCGGTGGGACGACGATTAACGGGTATCTTATTTTCAAAGCAGTAATTCAAATTCAATTCATTTTCAATTGTTTGGAATCTCCCCACCAAAGCGCAGGGTTTATAAGTATAGAGTCGAAGCGTTGGCAAAGATGTTCTTGCACCGGAACAATTTGCAAGAACTTCATCAGCTGCCAGTCCTGCAGATGCGGTTACATTATCATTTTTGATATATCGCCAAGTGGTCAAACCAAGATACCCTGTGTTTGAAAACGTTCAATTTCTACATCTACCCATTTAGATAAATCATTACCCGTTACCATTCCGACAGAATCATCTTCCCAATTTGTTGGATCTATTTTTACCAGCCATCCATTATCATAGGGCTCTTCATTAACCAACAGTGGATTTTGTAGGACTGTATCATTTTGTCTAACCACAATTCCGGATACAGGCGCATATAGTTCTCCTGTCATTTTGGCTGCTTCCATGGTTCCCATAGCTTCCCCAATTGCTACAACTGTTCCCACATCTGGAAGTGTCAAATAAGCCATTTCACCCAATGAATCCAACCCAAGTTCATCCATGCCAACTGTGACTTGTCCAGAATCATTCTCTTTAATCCATAGATGATTTGAGTTATAAAAACGATCGGTTCTAAAATCATATTGTTTTTTCATGAGTTTAATTCTTCTGTTAGAGTTTCTGCTGGCACTGCTTCTTCCGTATCTGAACTTAAAGTTTCGTCCATTGTCTGCTCAGGGAGATCCATGGCTTCCATGACAAAATCAACAATATCGTTTACTGCCATGTTGTCTTCATTCCCGGATGTTTTGGCAGCATCGGAGTACATAGTCATATCTTTTGGGCAAGCAACAGTGAAATGATTGACACCTACAGAGACAGCTTCTTCGATTCGATTCTCGCTAGGGCGTTGCACCATATCATCATGATCTGGAAGCCAAATTTGTCCTCCTCCTGCACCACAACAGAAGCTGTTTTCCTTGTTACGAGGCATTTCGACTAACTCAACCCCGCAAAGCTTCATCACTTGCCTAGGGTCATCATAAATCCCATTGTACCGACCCAGATAACACGGGTCATGATAGGTGGCTTTGATGTCCAATTTTTTATTCAGCTTGATATCACCATTTTTTATGAGTTCCAGCAATAGAGTAGAATAATGTTTCACTCGGAAATTTCCGCCCTTTTCGGGATATTCATTTTTCAGTGTATTGAACGTATGAGGATCCGTGGTAAAAATTTCTTCAAATTCACAGCTTTCAATGGACTCGATATTCTGTTCAACCAGCACTTCAAAAAGACCTTCTTCCCCAACGCGCCGTATATCATTTCCAGCCGATTTTTCCTTTTTTCCCATGATTCCAAAATCCACGCCGGCGACCATCAATACTTCTGCAACCTTACGAGTGGTATCCTGGCAAATTTGGTTAAAACTGGAAAAGTCGCCCACATACCATAAGTATTTCACTGGTTCTTTTGTGGCATCCTTGAGTTTGAAATTAAGGGTTCTGGACCATCTGGAACGGCGGCGTGCTGACTCTTTAAAAGAATTCCCCTGTTCATCCAGGCTGCGTAGTACATCAGCCAATTCATCAGGCATTTTAGCATCAAATACCTCATTACGCCGCAATTCAAGAATATCCATCATGGGCTCATTCCCAACAGGACAGACTTGAACACAGGCATAACAAGTTGTGCAGGACCAGACCGCATCATCAGAAATGGCATAATCCAATAAGGCCGTATCAGCAGCACCATTAAAAAGTGAGTTACCCTGTTCATTGATGAAATAGCGTTTATTGATCTCCATAGCAGATGGGCTCAACGATGTCCCACTTTCGTGAGCAGGGCATACTTCGTGGCAACGGGTACACATAATACAAGCCCAGGAATCCAGAACCTGTGGCCATGGCAAATCGGACAACGTTCTTGCTCCAGGTGATGCCGGGTTAGATACTCCATCCATGGCACCACGATGTGTGTTACGACCTAAAGCAAGGTTAACTGGAGCCACCATGAGATGGATGTGTTTTGTTCTGGGAAAGTAGGGAATGAATAACACAATAAGTCCCATGGCCAGCCACCAAGTCACATGGATGCCTGTTTCCAGAGCTGCAGGGGACCAGTCAGAAAAAAGTCCAGACATGATGCTTGCAGTGGGCAGCCATTTATCTGTATTACCATTATCCGCTAAATGTATGGCTGTCCCGAGCCACCTTGAACCCACATGGACCAGTATAAAAATCCCTACAATAAGCGAATCTTTTTTTAGTCCGCCTGCGCTCACACCCGGATGCAATTTTACATTTGCATTGAAATCCATTACCTTGGGCTTTTGAACAAATCGCCGGTAGAGGAAAAAAACCATCCCAACCAATACAAAAACACTGAAAATATCAGCAAATAAATTGAATAAGTTTGCCAAAATATTTTCACTCCCAAGTGTGGTCCATCCATCAATATACGCTTCTAGAATATCATTGATATTTACCAACAGATAAAAACTGAACCCAAAAAAAATGAATGAATGAAACAAGCCAACTATGGGGCGGGCTCTAGAAATGGGTTTCTGCAATAATATATCAACCAAAGCAGTGCTGAACCGACTAATTAAATTATCGCTCCTATTGGAATCCGCACCGGATTTCACTGTTTTAAATATTTGGCTAAATCCTTGAACTGCCATGATGCCGCAGACAACAACTAAAAGGATAAATACAATTCGTTCGCTCGGACTTAACATGTATTAATCTATTCCAGTTCTTCTACCAATTCTTCCACAATGTCAAATAAGTCTTCCGTCATGCCGTAATCAGCCACATCGAATATGGGAGCGTTTTTATCTGTATTGATCGCAATAATTGTGGATGCACTTTTCATTCCTTCAATATGTTCTGGCGCTCCTGAAATACCCAATGCAATATATACTTTTGGTTTTACTTTTAAACCGGACTTACCTACCTGACGTGATTTGGACATCCAGCCTGCATCCACAAGTGGGCGTGAACAAGCTAGGTCCGCATCTAATACTTCGGCTAATTCTTCTGCAATTTCAATGTCATCCTTACTCCCGATTCCACGTCCCACTGCCACAAGAATATTACTCTGAGTAATATCCACATCAGCATCTTCTGGTTCAATCAATTGCTTAAATCGGACATTTCCAGAGCCAAAATCAGCAGAAAAGCTTTCCACATCAGGCGAACCAGAGACTCGTCCAGTTTCTGCATTATATGAGCCAGCCAAAACCATGGCTAATACAGGACCTTCTACATGGGTAACCACATTCATTTTCCCACCATACATGGAACTGGTACAAGAAAATTCGCTTCCGCTGACATTGATATTAGCGCAATAAGAAACAGCCGGTATATCTAATGCAGTTGCTACTGAACTGGCAATATCCATTCCCATTGAAGTGAAACCAACCATGATAAGGGATGGCGATTTTTCCCTAATCAGAGATTGTACGGCAGCTGCGTAAGACTCAGGATTATAATCATCGCTTCCACCAATAGAAATAACAGAATCGGCTGTGCCTAATTCATCCGCTTTTCCATGCATACTACCAAAAGTAACCGCAACGCATTGTCCACCGGATATGCCAGTCAATTCTTTGGCTTTTCCCAGCATTTCAAAAGTGATATCCTGGAATTCGTCCTTTAGATGTTCAGTAATTACAAGTATATCGCCCACTAGATTACTCCTTTGTCTTTCAACACATCAATTAGTGCTTCCACATCTTCCAGCATTTCTGCACCAGCTACTTTTTCGGGCGGTGCCATGCTTGCTACAGAACTCCCGCTACCAGATCCCAGTTCTCCCATGGATGCTTCTATAACGGACATGGTTTCCTGAACTTGACGAATTTTACTTACTGGCGCATACCGCGGTGACTGTTTTGCAGCTTGAATACCCAGCACTGCTGGCAGGTCCACTTCAAATTCACCCATCATTCCACCGGAATATTCTTTATGGATAACTGCTGTATCACCTGAAACTTTTACACCAGAAACAACACTCACACATGGAATACGAAGATAACTGCCAATAATTGGCCCGAGTTGACCATCGCGATCATCGACAGATTGCACACCAGTAAAAATCATATCATAACTTTCTGAAGCTAACACATTGGAGAATGCTTTCCCCAGTTGATGACTGTCCGCAGGATTGCCACCAGTAAGTTTTACTGCTCCATCAGCTCCCTTGGCAATAGCGGTAAACAACATTTTATCTGTGCCAGCCCCATCCACAGCCATGGCAATTATTTCATCAACCGCACCGCTTTCCTTTAAAAGGATTGCTTCTTCCAGGGCGTGGTCGTCATATTCATTCAGTTTAAATTTAATGTCTGACCTATCCAGGGTTTTTCCGGAAGCATCCACTTCCAGGTCTTCCACTAAATCTGGTACTTGTTTTAGTAACACTATAATTTTCATTTAATTCCTTCGCTACTTATTTTCTTCTTCACTTTGAAGCGGCCAACGATTTATTGATTCTTCTTTTGTAAATAACGGAGCGGCAACGCTAAAATATATTAATTTTTCATTACCACCATTTACCAATCCATGTGATTCATTTGATGGAATAAAAATGCAATCACCAACTTTAACTGTTTGAGTTTCATTGCTAATAGTCATCTGACCAAATCCTTCAAGAATAAAAAAAATTTGTTCAGGAAAATGATTGTGAATTCGCTAAATACCATCAATTTCAATTTCAACCAAAGTAGTAGTAAGTAATTCTGAATTGCTGATCAATGCAGACGAAAGAAGGTATGATTTAATTCCTTCCTTTCTAATATATCTACGTGCATTTTCTTTCTCTAATATTTTCATTTTTATTTCTTAAAGAATATTCCGGGCAATCTAGGACATTCATCAAACAGACGTTTCGATATGTACCCCAACTCTCATACACCTGTCTCATCGCTTGTGTTTATCAAATCTGGAAGTTTTTTCATAATAGTTGATACAAGTTGATCAACGATTTGATTAAGCACTTTCACTAACGATTGACCAGCATCTGTTAAAAAATTGGTTCCCCTTTCATAATTTCTGCCTACAAATCCTGCTTGAAACAATGCATTGATCCGTTCTCTGACTGTTAGTTCCGTCATTCCAAGTTGTTTTGCCAGGTCATTGGGAGATATAGATTCAGATTCACCAATTTTCAGTAATATTCTTGAATTTTCTGGTGCCAAAGCGCAGCCAAGAGACATCAACACGAAATCCATAGCCATCGATTTTGGATCTTCATCCGGATTTATTCCTTCCCAAATGGTTTTATGTAATTCTCCATTCTCCGGCATTGTTGCAGATCCTAACCGCACAAAATTCTCGTATTTTGCAGTGGATAGAGTAAGAGACTGAATTCTTTCCCAGACAGCATCCGATATGGTTTTTTCCAGATCATTTTGCATCCCATCTAATTTTTCCCTAGCCATTGTTAAAAAAATGATTACTACACATGAACATAGATATCATTCCCTTCTATCGTTATAGGATAGGTTTTTATTGAATAATCCGCTGGCCCACGAACTCGTTCTCCCGATTGCACATTAAATCGACTGCCGTGCTCCGGACATGTCACTACACCTGTGCTCGCATCAAAATCACCATCTGCTAAAGAAAACCCGGCATGTGGACATACATCACGGATACCAAAATATTCATTGCCGATCCTGAAAACACAGATAGGGTCTTCGGGATTATCTGGTAATCGAGCTATTAATCCATCCCCTGGATTTACAACCGGTTTCGCCATCAAACGCATTGTTTCTGGGATCAGCTTTTCAACGCCAGCAAGATATGCTTTGATTTTCTTTCTCAATAATATTGGTAAAGAACCGCGATTGGAGACCAAATCACAGCCCGCCGCATTTGCTGCCATCCATAATTCTTTATCAGGATTTGTCACAGCAGCAGCCAAGTAACATTTAGGCCATTTTGCTTTCCATATTGAAATTAATTCAATAGCATTTTCCATTTCTATTTCAAATATAATCATAGTCGGATTCACACCTTCAGGTAGTACCAAAGGTGATTCAACTGTAATAAAATCTATACTTGTCTTGAAAGCAACACGATCCAAATGACGCAGTAAGATCGGATTCTGAATTATGCGTATGAATGAATTTGACAAAATTTAAATAGTGCTGGTGTAAATGAATTAAGGATATTAAACATTTTCGATTGTTTCCCCGGTGCCCATAGAATAATCTATGATTTCGATAATATCAATGACTGCAAGCTTGCCATCATTATTGGTGGATTTAACCGCATCTTCGAACCGAGATACTTCATACGGACAGCAAACCGCCAACACTTCTGCGCCCACTTCAATGGCTTCTTTTACACGGTTTTCTGACAGACGTTCTGATGTATGATCAGCAACCAAACCATCTAGCCACATGCCGCCACCGCCACCGCCACAACAATAGCCCTGCTCTTTACAGCGAAACATTTCCATAAAATCAATACCTGGGATCGCATTAATTAACGTTCGTGGTGCATTATACTCACCATTATGACGTCCCAAATAACAGGGATCATGAAACGTAACTTTCTTTGAATAAGATCGCTTCATCAATGTTTTTAAATTGTTAACATGTTCAGCTAAAAATTGGGTATAATGTTGAACATTATATTCTCTCTTTGTCACCTTGGGGTAAAAATTTTTAAAAGCGTTATAAGCATGGGGATCACTCACCACAAGTTTATTGTGTTCATATTTTTCGAATTGTGCGCCATTATGTTCAGCCAGTTCTTCGAACAGTCCAGACTCTCCTACCAATCTCTGGGAATCACCATCGCACTTTTCTTCTTTGCCTAAAATTCCGTAATCAATCCCTAAGCGATTAAATACTCTGACCATTGCTTTAGCCGCATCATTACCACGATTGTGGTACGAAAAATAATCACTCACATACCATAGCACATCTACTGGTTGGGGATCATTTTCTTTGGACAAATCACGAACCGGTTCTTCAAATTTCCTCATCCACTTCACACGTTTTCGAGCTGATTCGCCCATAGGATTCCCATATTCAGCTACATTTTGCAGCATGTCCTGAAGTTCGGCTGGAACATTGCCATCAAGGACAGCTTGTTCTCTGACTGCTGGCATAATTTTCATCATATCCACTTCCTTGGGGCAAACACGTAAACAGTTAGAACAGGTAGTGCAGAGCCATAGATCCGGATGTTCAAATAAATTTAATCCTGTATGCAACTTCCGATAAATCTTGCGTGGACCATAGCTACCTACATTGTCTACAGGACATACGCCAATACACTGTGCACACTCGTAACACCAGCCCATGGATTCACCACCATCAAGTTCAGTAACCTTATCCATATATGTAAGATCATAATCCATGATCTCCCGAGGCTCATACATCTTGTTCCACTCTCCAGACACATCTATGCCATCAATAATTGCGTCATCTTTTTGAATCCACTTTTCGTACTTATGATCAGCCATACCTAATATTTCTCCATATTGTGCACACCAAGGACCCGTTGGGTCAATTCCGGTAATTCAGGCAAGATGCGATTGAATTCCTGGGAAAGTTTTACTTTAAAAACCGTATACATATAGACAGCGTACACAGACGCCAATAATACATCGGTGCCAAATAAACCCCTGCCCATACTGGAAAAACTTTTTGCATGCCCCACAGCATTTACATACGAAATCGCTTCCCCAACCTTACAGTAGATTGCACCATTGGTATCCGATAAAAGATCTACATTATCCTGTATGACCAATGGCAGAGAACCTGTGTTTGCATCAGGATCCCAGATCCAGTTTGTCCAAAGCCAATATTTTTGGGGATCGGTAAAATGCAAGAGTTCACTTGCGAAATTGATTCGCATTTTCTCTTCAATGTTTTCAATTGAATCAACGAAATTGTTGAATCGTATTTCTATTGAATCTTTTCCATATAATAGGCGCACTATCTTGCCGCGCAAATTTTCAAACCCATTCGCTTTTAACAATCGTTTTGACTTTCTACGGATGGAAAATATCTTCCCCACTACTTTAGAAAAATCTTCATCAGTCATGGACTCAATGTCTTTTTGATTCAAAATTGAGTAAAACAGATGGTTTTTTTCTTCTAACTTTTGACCAATATTTTCAAGCTCACTGGATGACGCCAACTTGGTTGCTTCTTTCATGAATTCCAGAGCGGACTCAGAATCCACCACATCCTTGACATTAATTTCGTCGTATAACATCAGCCCATTACTCCAATAATCCAATAATCCATAAAGCCAATTGTTATACTGTTTGCAGTTCCGCTTTACGAATGAATGCACAGGCTTTCATGGCGGCAGATCCGCCGGTTGAAATAGAATCTTCCAGATCTGCAGGCCCGGTAGTCGCCCCAGCGGCAAATATGCCGGATACTTTTGTTTCTACCGTATTCAGAGCACCGCCGATCGTTTCAATAAAACCATGAGATTCCAGAGGTATATGAAAGATCTTTGCCATTTCCTTCGTTCCTTCGCTAGGCTCCATGCCAATCGATAGTATAACAACATCCATGGGGACTTCCATAGGGCGGCCCATGGTGGTATCTTCGCCTTTTACAACAACGGTATCACCCCTTTTGGTAATTTCCGTAACTATACCGCGAATGAAGTTTACCTTATACTCTTCCTGCGCCTTCCAATAAAGTTCATCTTCCCAAAATCCATACATGCGCATATCGATATAAAACACAAAGACCCGACAATCAGGAAGTAAATGACGAATTTCAATTGCTTCTTTTGTAGCAATCCCGCAACAAACTTTGGAACACCAGAAATTGCCGATCTGCCTGTCCCGGCTGCCAACGCATTGGATGAAACACACTTGCTTTGGTTTTTCTCCTGTGGATGGTTGAATAAAATTACCTCCCTTCAGCATCCTTTCGGCATCTACCAATGTTATGACATCATCAAACTCATAATAACCGTACATTTGTGTTTCTTTACCCGGATCAAAATGCTGGAATCCTGTGGCAACAACAACACTTCCAACACCAACTGTTTCTTCACCTTTCCCGTTTACCAGTTTCACATTCAAATTGGGAGCATCTCCTTCCGATGCTGCAACAGTTGTATTCAAACGAATATCAACCAACGGATTAACCATAACCTTTGCAATCATTTCATCCATAGCTTCTTCCGCACTACGCATATCCGGGGTTATAGCTGCATAATCGGCAAAAATCGGGTTCCCACCAAGAAAATCCGCTTTGTCCACCAAAATAGAATTATAGCCAAGGTCAGCAATGCCCTTAGCTGCTTCCAACCCAGCGGGACCACCACCTATTACTAATACGGGTAAATTAGGCATCTGCATCCTCCCATGTCATAAATTCAGTTCCATTATCCTTTAAGCGGCTGGCTACTTCTTCAAATTCCTGCCATGCTTTTTCATGGTCAATACCCATTTTTTCCATCAGTGGCTTCATATCTACACCATGCCAGTGTAGCTGGCAAACCTTGTACGGGTGTGCACCCATAGCTAATGCGGCAAATTGAGCATCTGACATAACAGGAATCCCCACATTTCGACCATGAGCCTGTGCAGCAAACTGACTTTTATCAAGGGTTGTTACACATCCCGTATCGTGGGTGATAGTAACATCCGGGTCTGCTTCTTCTTTCATTCTCTCAATCTTTCTGACAGTAGCAAATGATCGAGAAAAATCCCTGCTGACTAAAATGTGTCGAAAACCAAATCCACAACAATCATGCCAGGTGGAATAATCTGCAGCCTTGGCATCCAATGCTTCCACAAGTGCAGTGACGATAGCCGTCCGCTGACCATCGTATAACTCCCTATCATAAATAGCATCTTCAACAACCAGTTTATGGTAATGGCACGCAGGATGGACTGTCGCCGTAATACCACTGAAATCCAGAACTTGCTTCTCAGCAATTTCTTGTCTGACTACATGCACCCACTCCGAGTAATGAACAATTTCTTCAGGAAATACAAACGGCATCTTTAGTCGGTCCATGATTTTACGAACCTGGTCTCTTAATTTTGAATGGTGCAAAATTTCTTCACGGACCTCCTTGTAATGACCATAACTAGTTCCACAATGGATCATAGGGAAGAAACCATCCAGCTTTGCCTGAGCAAAATTTCGTACCGCCACTGCTGCCTGAGCCCCAGAATTTGATGTAGATGATGCATAATAATTCCACGCTGTGCAGGAAGTTTGGTCCCTTGGATCATGATATTCATACCCCAACTTACGATTCAACCAAAAAATTGCTGTGGAGTAGCCAGGGATATGACCACACTGACCGCATGACTTATGGTGCCAGGTTTGTTCCAGCGGAATTTTTTTCTTGCGTCCATATTTTGTCTCCACTTCCACATAGGGTTCCGGTACACGCTGAACTTCTAATTCGCCTTTGGCTTCCAATTCAAAAAGTAATTCTCGGTAATCTTCTGTAGGTGGCTTTCCTTTGCGGATAAATTCCCGCATTGAAGCTTTTGGTGGTGTTGTAGTTGTTACACTCATAATAACTCCCTGTTAATCTTCCAAAACATTTTCAAAATCATCAATGTCATAACCATGCTCTTCGAGCAGTTCTTCCATTACTTCTTCCAAGATCATAAAAATTCCTTCATCAATATTTTCTATCATTTCAAGATTTCCGGTTAATTTCCAGATCATGTAAAGTTCCAATCGCGTTTTTTCTGAAACATCCCAAGCCAGTTCAGTTGTGTGCATGGTTTCCGGGGGAACCGCTCGGCGCCACACATCCAGGTTCTCTGATACGTCTTTTACATCTGGACCCCAGTCAGGAAAAAAATCCGGCTGCAACATGTCCGGAGCTACCTGTGTACCGGTGGACATTATCTTATAAATGATTCGGCTATATGCCTGCAGTGCTTTTTTCGCAGATGACAATCCGTGGTTTACGGCTACTTCACGCATAATTGTAATTATAGCTCCAGGATTGTTTTGCCGGGGACAACGGGTACAGGAAAAACATTGTGAGCAATCCCATACTGAGTCATTTAAAAGTTCGTAGAAAGTATCTATATCCTCTCGTCCCATAACCTGGGCAAAAACTCGCGGACTGAAATCATAAAACCGCGCCGATGGACAAGCCGCCACGCAGATTCCACATTCATAACACCCGTACATTACCGATTCCCAGCGCATGTCTTCTTTTACTTCCTGGAAAAGTTTTTGCTTCTTTTCATAGGGAACATCCTGATATTTTGCATCTTTATAAATTGACATACGAATTCCTAAATTGTTTTTATCTCCTAATTAACCTTCAAACCCTTCACAATGGACACATTCGCTAATTTCTTTTTCAGCCATGTAAGTTTCAAATCCAGAAATAGCATCCTTTCCACTTACCAAGTCACTGCCATCTTCATCAAAGTTGCTGGGCTGTATCCGAACAATCCATCCTTGTTTGTAGGGACTTCTGTTTAGAATCGTAGCATCAATTTCTACATCATTATTTGCAGCAACAATTTCACCTGCAAATGGTGTTTTAACAGGCCCAACCCATTTCCCACTCTCCACCGTAGCAATACTTTTACCTGTTTTTACACTTCTACCAACTTTTTTGGGTCGGCAATGAATAATATTTCCTGCCAAGGATTGGGCTATGTCTGTCATACCTATATCGATAGTCCCATCACCATTCTTGTGAATCCATACGTTGAAATCCACATGATATAGAAGTTCGTCAGGCAACATACAATTTTTTAATTCTGACATTTCACACCTTTACCTAATAAGTTAAAACCAGTTCACTTTCCAAACCCACATCTGTCATATAGGCAGCGCCCACTACTCCATCACATTCTTCAATAAGGTCGTCTTCTGTCATGTCGTGCAACTGCAAGGCAGCGGAACAAACTCTCATTTCCACATCAGCATCCTTTGCATCATGAATAAAATCAATGATGGATTTACCACCTTCTTTGGCAAAAAGGTTTTCAGCAACACCCTTTTTCATAAGCAAGACTCCATCAATCTGGAAAATCATTTCAGCTTCATTATCCATAGCCGCCGCGATATTGGCCATATAAAATGGTGTGGCACATCGTTGTGGTGTTTCTGGCCCCGAAGTAACAAAGATGGTTACCTTTCCTTCATCAGTCATTAGTATCTCTTTCTTTTTATTATTATTAAATAAACAGTTGAATATCTGATTCTGCGGCAAATTCCAAAAAGGTGGCAGCACCGCCTACATCGACACCATCCACGAAATCATCTTTTTCAAAGCCAAAAACATCCATGGTCATTTGACAACCAATCAGCTTTACATCGGATTCAATACAGATATCACGTAATTCTTCAATAGTTGCCACACCTTTATTTTTAAAGGTCTGTTTCATCATCGATGTGGCCATAGTTTCAAAACCGGGGACATTCCCCATCAATACATTGGGCATGGGCCATTCAATATTTTGAAATCCTTGCGGCCCAAAAGGCATCTTCATAGGCATAGCCGGGTTAGTAGCTGGGGCAACTTTAGCCTTAATATCTTTTTTCAAAAGAGTCAGACCATAAAATGTGAAAAAAACAGCAACTTCCATCTCCATAGCTGCAGCGGTTGAAGCCAAAATAAATGGCGGATACGCCCAATCTAAGGTTCCTTTGGATGCAATGAGGGCCATTTTTTTAGGTTCACTCATAACTAACTCCTATGTTTATTATTTGAATTTGAATGGCTGTCAATACAAAGACAGATCAGGCTTTTTTAATATAAAAAATGTAAATGCCACCATCGTCAGAATGGGAGACCAACTCGTTTCCAGTTCTTCTGGTCCATGCATTAACATCATTAACAGACCCTGGATCCGTTGCTTCCATTTTCAAAACTTGACCTGATTGCATGGCATCTATTTGTTTTTTTGTCTTCAGGATTGGCAATGGGCAGTTGAGTCCTTTACAATCCAATGCTTGTTCATGTACCATATCGTTCATACTACTTCCTTTTGATTTTCGATTTTACTAAAGTCAAAATCCCATTCGCCCGAATCTAATTTTTCTTGGACTTCACTCATGCAGTCTAGGATTTTGAGAATAAATTTATTTGCCAGTGAATAAAAATAGCGGGTTCCTTCCTGTCTAAAGGTGACAATATTTCGGTCATACATCACTTTAAGATGCTGGCTTGTTACTGGTTGAAGCAGGTTAAATTCCCGTTGAATTTGCCCGACAGTTTTTTCACCATGTTCAAGGAATTCGACAATTTTTATGCGGTCAGGATGACCAAGAGTTTTTAAAATGCGGGCAGCCATTTGAATGAATTCAGTTGAAATTGCTTTAGCCATGATTATCTTCCCAAAGATTAAAATTATACTATATTATGATTCCTATATATAAAACTTTTACTATATTTAATTCAAGTCAAATATTAACAAAATGCAAAAAAAATTCCCAGCTTCTGCATTTATTCTGACTGGTGGTAATAGTAAACGCTTTGGATCACCAAAATGGCGTGCTACGATCAATGGTGAATTCGTTCTTGAACGAATATGGAAATCATGTAAAAACTTTGAACATCGCTATGTAATCGGGAAAAAAAAGCCTGCTGACATGGATAAACCATTTATTTCTGACAAACTGGAATTTGTAGCACCCATTAACGGTTTATATACAGCTCTCGAACATGCAAAAACCGATTGGTCGTTATTGATAGCCTGTGATCTACCCTTGGTGGATAATGACCTTCTTGAAAACCTTTGGAATACACATGATGAAGAAGATGACGTTATTGTTCCTTACTCAAATAACAAGCACCAGGTAACATGTGCTTTTTATCATAAACGGGTTCTACCAGTTATTTTATCAGCGGTACAGACTAGTAACTATAACCTGGTTAAATTATTGGGAAAAATGAATTCATCTGTTATAAGATTTGATGATGATATCCGCTTCTGGAATATGAACACGAAGCAGGATCTTAAAAAAATATTAAACTATTGTAATTAAATTTCGAATCGCATTACACCCTGATTAAATAAACCTGATGACCAATATTACCAAATCAAAAAATTTACTTCTTTCAAAAGTACAGAACGATTTTATCGGACTTGATACTGTTTATACATTAGCAAATGGGCAGAAAACTGCGCGAGTTTATTTGGATTCCACAGCATCAACACTGATGATGGGTGCACCACATGATATGTTAGAAGAATTTTTTGACCACTACGCCAATTCTCATAGTTTACTCCACTTTTCGGCTAAGATTACGACCAGCCAATATGATTGGGCGCACCAAAGAATTCTCTCTTTCCTTGGCGCAGACCCTGAAGAATACACATGCTTTTTTACAGGTAGCGGAACAACAGCAGGTATAAATCGGCTGGCCCGCGTATTCAGGGACTACCGCAAGGACAAGGATGTGGTACTTATTTCCATTATGGAACACCATTCCAATGATCTGCCACACCGCAAGCATGCCGGTAAAGTGATTCATATCCCTTTAAAATCTCATTCATCTGGACAGCCCGGTAGTCTTGATATGAAATCATTGCAAGAAAATCTGGAAAAATTCCAAGATCAGATTAATTACGTAGCCATTACCGGTATCAGCAATGTTACTGGAATTATTAATCCTATTCATGACATTGCCGAACTCGCACATAGTTATGGTGCATTGATCTTGGTCGATGGAGCTCAAATGGCAGCACATATGCCTGTTCAGATGTCTGGATACAGCAACCCGGCTAAAAATATCGATGCATTTGTTTTCTCTGGACACAAAACTTATGTCCCAGGATCACCCGGTGTCGTTGTGTGCCGCAAGGATATTTTAACGGCCATAGAACCGGAAGAACTGGGTGGGGGAATGGTAGAAGATGTATTTGTTGATAAATATATAATAAAAGATTCTTTCCCTGATAGGGAAGAAGCGGGAACGCCAAATATTCCCGGTGCAATTGCGTTGGCAACGGCAATCGAAATTATGGATAGAGTAGGGATGGAAACCATTTACAGTGAAGAAGATGAACTGGTTCTTAATACAATGGAACGGATGGGGAAAATTCCGGACCTAATTATTTATGGTGAATCAAACAACGACAAATGTTCCCGGGCTGGCTCCATTTCATTTAATATTAAAGGAATGCATCATGGACTGGTAGCTGCAGTATTAAATGATTATTTCAATATCGCTGTCCGTAATGAATGCTTCTGTGCCCATCCATACGTGAAAGAATTGATCTTGGATGATATGCTAGATGCAATTACTGATATCCCGGAAGAAGAAATTGAATCTATTTACAAATTACTAGCGGGCATGGTACGGGCATCTTTCGGACTTTATAATAAACCTGAAGATGTTGATGCCCTTATAAATGCATTAAAAGAGATCGTTTTTAGGAAAGATGAGTTTGTCGCATTGTATCATGTAGATGAAAATGGTAATTATGTTCATAATACATTTCGTATGGAGATTGAGAATCATTATTCTGTTAGCGAATTTGTGAGCAAATATCTAAACAATTAAAACAACCATTATGAAAAGGTTTAGATATTAATTATCTAACTTTTCAATTCGCCTTTGATGACGTCCACCTTCAAATGGTTCTTCGAGCCACATTCCAATCACATCATAAATTTCTTCCTGAGACATGAACCGTGCACCCAGAGATAATATATTTGCATTATTGTGTTCACGGGAAAGTTTAACTATTTCTTCAGGACCATTATAGAAAACAGCTGCGCGGCATCCTTTTATACGGTTGGCTGCCATAGCTTCTCCCTGGCCGGAACCCCCAAGAATGATTCCCCTGCTCTCAGTATCTGCGGCCACAGCTCTGGCACAAGGAAAAATAAAATCGGGATAATCATCTAAAGCATCATATTCATTGGCACCATGGTCCGTTATATCATGACCCTTATCTAACAAATATTCTTTGATTGAATTTTTCAGATCCAAGCCCGCATGATCAGTCGCTAAATGAATTTTCATAATAGCATATCCAGATGAGTCCTAATCTTTTTTTCTACTTTTACGGGTGTAAATCCAAACTCATCTGCCAATTCCTTTCCGGGAGCAGAAGAACCATAATGATCTAAACCAACCGACAACCCATTTGGCCCCGCATATTTCTCCCAACCATGGGTTATACCTGCTTCAAAGGTTATTTTTAAACAACCCCTTTCTGGAATTAATTTTTCTTTATAATCACTGTCCTGTTCATTGAATATTTCCATGCAGGGCATACTAATTACGCGAACTCTTTTATCGGACATATTCTCTGCTGTTTTGACAGCTAACGATACTTCAGAGCCTGTGGCAATGAATACTAATTCCGGTACTCCATCACAATCTTTAATAACATAGGCACCCTTTCTAACAGACGCTTCTAATGTTTCATAATCCTGATCTGTAACTGGTACACCTTGCCGAGTCAGCAGCAAAGCGCTGGGAGTTTCTTTATTTTCCAGTGCCAATCTGAAACACACAGCTGTTTCTCTGGCATCGGCTGGCCGAAATACATTGAAACCGGGTATTGCTCGCAGTGCCATGGCGTGCTCGATAGGTTGATGGGTTGGTCCATCTTCCCCAACATGAAAAGAATCATGGGTGAATTCATGGATAACCCTGACATCTTGAATCGCACCAAGGCGCAACGCAGGTCGCTCATAATCGGCAAAGACCAGAAACGTGCCTCCAAAGGGTATGACTCCACCATGTAGCGCCATGCCATTCATCATTGCTGCCATGGGAAATTCTCTGACCCCAAATGCTATATTGCGCCCTGACTGGTTATGTACCTGAAAATCAGAGTAGGTCTTAGCAAAATTGCCCGTGTAGTTGGAAGGTTCCAGATCTGCCGATCCACCAATAAGGTTCGGCAGGGATTTTGCAAACTGATCCAGTGTGGCACCAAAAGCTTTTCGGGTTGCTAGTGATTCACCTGAAACAAAATTGGGATATATTAGATCAGGGAGTTCATTTTCAAGGCAAATGGAAATCAAAGATGCAACATCTTCTATTGCAGAAAGGGAATTTCGCTTTTCTTCCCATGACTTCACAGCATCAGTTAAAGACGAGTAACGTTCCCGGAAATGATCTATTACTTTTGGTGGACAATAAAAGGGTTCATCCGGCAAACCCAGTTTTTCCTTACTGGCATCTATTTCTTCCTGAGATAATGGTGCTCCATGTGTATTGTGATCTCTTTCCATTGTGGCAGTACCCTTGGCCATTATTGTATTTCCAATAATAATACTGGGTTTATCCATGAGTTGGGCTTTTTCAATAGCATTGTGAATCTGTTCATGATCATGACCATCAATCTCTTGAACATGCCAGTTAAATCCCTCAAAAACAGTACTATAGGTCGTGGAGTCTGAACGGTTCGTATGACCTGAAATCTGTGCTTCATTTGCATCATAAAAAACAATCAACCTAGATAATCCAAGATGCCCTGCCAAAGATGCGGAACCCAAGGAAACCGGCTCCTGCAGATCTCCATCGCTGGCAAGAACATAGGTATAATGATCCACCAGTTGCCCTGCCTCTTGAATTACTGAACTGAAAAGATTACGTAGATACGCTTCAGCATGAGCCATGCCAGTGCCCATGGCAAAACCCTGACCTAGTGGACCGGTTGTACATTCCACGCCAGGGATTTCTACTTCTGGATGGCCAGGTGTTCGACTGTGCAACTGACGAAAACTTTTTATATCATCCATATCCAGCCAACCTACTAATAATAAAAGAGAATACTGCAACATGGACATATGGCCGCCGGACAGCACAAACCGGTCACGATTGAACCATTCTGGGCTGGTTGGATCAAAATTCAAAAAATCACGATAAAGTATATATGCAAAATCCGCACAGGACATTGGACCTCCTGGATGTCCACTATTGGCCTTCCGGGTGGCATCCATGACCAAACCTTTGATTATTGAAATAGAGTATTGATCACGGTCTTCTAAAGACCAGTTAGAGAAGTCATTTATATCTCGAAAAGTTTTCATTGAGTATTTAGAGTAAATCGAAAAAAATAGAACCGGATGCTTTGAATTTTATGAAAAATCAGAATTAATAGTATTCTATTTTAATAACCTTATTGAACTGAAAGATGATAAAATTCTTTAATTGTTTGGACCGGATCAGCTGATTTGAACACTTCGGATCCAGCTACCAACACATCCGCCCCTGCATCCATCACTTCCTTGGCATTATGAAGTTTTACACCACCGTCCACTTCGATTAAAACATGATCTAGGTAATCTTTATTTAAAAACGATTTAATTTCGGCGATCCGTTCATTTGTCCCGGGTATATATCCTTGGCCACCAAATCCAGGTTCCACACTCATCACGAGCACAACATCCACTTTTTGAAGAACTGGGAAAATTTCTGTTAATGGAGTTTTTGGTTTAATAGATACACCAACCTTACAACCGCAGGATTTGATTAATTCAATAATACCGTCAGGATCATTTGTTGCTTCAATGTGAAACGTAATATTATCTGCCCCTGCCTTTGCAAAAGGTTCTACCAATTTTTCTGGTTCAATAACCATCATATGAACATCCATAAATCTCTCTGTCTTTGACCTAAGAGATTTAACCACCGGTGGCCCTATTGTAAGGTTAGGAACGAACTGGTTATCCATAACATCCACATGAATCCAGTGAGCACCGCCATCGTCACACATATTTAATGCAGATTGAAGATCAGAAAAATCAGCAGATAAAATAGAAGGAGCTAATTTGAAATTATTAAGCATATTAGATATGAAAACTTAGAAAAAATATGAATCGTGTTACAGGTTATGGATAAATAAAGTCAATATTTTCTTTCAAATCTTGATGCAAACTTCCACTAACAGGACAGGTACGAGCAGCACGCTCTAATTTCACTCTATCTTTCTCTTCTATTGTATGTTTGAAAATAAATTTAATTTTGATTTCTCCAATCCTCCTTGGATCTTTTACCATTATCTTTTCTACTTCAGCCACTGCCCCTTCTAATAATATTCCATCCCTACGTGCCACAATGCCCATGATAGTTAACATGCAGGATGCCAATGAAGTTGCCACAAGATCTGTAGGTGAAAATGCATTTCCCTTTCCCTGATTATCAACCGGGGCATCGGTATAAATAGTCTTGCCTGATTGTAAGTGAGTCGCTTGAGTCCTCAATTCACCTTCATATATAACTTTTGATATCATCCTGTTATTTCCCGGAATACACGTTTGAAATTTCCTCCTAGTATTTTTTTAATATCCCGTACTGTATAACCCCGATGAACCAATTTTTCCGTAATAGCGGGCATTTTACCAATATGTTCAATATCTCTTGGAAGTGCTTCAACGCCATCCCAGTCTGCTCCGATACCAACATGATCTATCCCGATTAGATTAACAATGTAATCAATATGATCGATCACATCATCCAGATCAGGGACAATCTTTTTATAAAATGGATTTAATAATTCATTTACCTTATACCAGTGGGCATCCGTATTCGGATCATAAATATTTGCCAGTGAATCCAATATATGTTTATGGGATTCTTTCAACTCTTTTTCTTTTCTGGAAAAGGTTGAATCAATAAAACCAGGATAAAAATTCACAAAAATAACACCACCATTTTCTTTTATTGCTAAAAGTTGACTATCCTTTAGATTACGAAATTTGGGACATAAACTGTATACAGATGAATGAGAAGCAATAATAGGTTTTTTTGTAATCTTCAATATATCCGAAACTGTCTGCTCTCCAGCATGGGATACATCTATCATCACGCCCAAGTCATTGCACCGTCGAACCACATCTTTTCCAAAATCGGTTAACCCGATAAACGCTAGAGAATCCCCCTTTTCCGTTTCATCTTTGGCTGAAGTAGCCCATTCATTTGAATTATTCCAAGTAACACCCAGGTACCTCATGCCTCTTTCATAAAGAGCATCCAGTTTAGCCAAATCATTCTCAATAGCATGACCCCCTTCAACACCGATCATGCAGGAAAGTATTCCTTTTTGATCATTGTATACAATATCTTGGTAATTAAATGGAATCGCCCACTGATCTGGAACTCTGGAACAGAGATATTCTAATTGGGTAATCATCGTATTTGCACGATCATAGTAACGTCCTTTGAATTCCGAAGGCGAGACCCAGATGGAAAAAACTTGAAGATCAACTCCCCCATCCTTGAATTTGGGTAAATCCGAATGGCTTTCTGGAAGATCAGTTAAAATATCTCTTCCCGTAAGAGATCGAAGCAATACATCGTTATGTGTATCTGCAACAAAGGCTTCATTATGTATTCGAGCGTTATCTAGGCCACAGGATAACAATAATATGCTTAAAAAAAGAAAAAGTAGGGGTTTAAGATTTTTCATCGTATGGGGGTTAGCTGTTGTTTTATGTGCTCATGTAACTGAGTTTCTGTTAACTCATTCGAAAGATATTGATTCATTAATTTAAACTGAATTTCTCCCCGGCGATAGACTTCTGCGTAAGGAATTTGATGGAACGAAACCATGGAATATCGAGGGATAAATCGCTCCGAATATTTGGCTTCCAAAAGTAGTTCCAGCTCCCTTCTTTTTTTATAAATTGGATCATTGACCAGGTCTCTCATTTCTATATAATTCTCAATAGCCATATCCGCAATGGCATGACCATTTCTAACATGAGACCTAGAAAAACCATTGAAAACATTCTTCCAGCTACCACCATATTTAACAATAAGTTTATTCAGCACAGAACAATCTTGAAAAGATGCATTCATACCTTGACCAAAAAATGGTACCACTGCATGGGCTGCATCACCAAGTAGAATGGCTTTGTCTTCATAATGCCAAGGATCACAGTACACGGTAGCCAAATGACTGGTTGGGTTGGTTTGAAAATCTTTCACTAATGTTGGCATGAGATCATACGCATCCGGAAACTGGTTTTGAAATAACCTGATAATCTCATCTTCTTCTTGAACTGATTCAAAGCTGATATTGCCAGTCATTGGGAAAAATAATGTGCAGGTGAAAGATCGATCCATATTTGGAAGAGCAATCAGCATGTATTCACCACGAGGCCAAATATGAAGAGCATTTGTTTCGATCTGGAAATCACCTGAACCTGAAGGCGGGATCGTTAATTCTTTATAACCATGTCCTAATGGTTTTTTTTCATAAATTGTATTCGATTTTTTAATGATGGCCCGCCGAAGCGCGGATGAGGAACCGTCGCATCCGATCACTTTATCAAAGAATACTTTTTTATTTCCAAATTCTAATTCATTGGTTTGTAAATCAGCAGAAACCAGTGTATGTCCAAAATGAATGTCCACTTTTCCAGTCTCTTGAGCATGGGTAATAAGATCCATATTCAGTTGAGCCCGGGAGACAGAATAGATCACTTCATCTTCTTTTTGCCCATAGGGCTGCAGATGGGTATTGCCATCCAGGTTGTGGATCATTCGTCCTTTCATTGGGATGGTGATTGGCTCAATCCTGTCAAATACACCTACTTCTTTTAATGCATTGATTCCGCGAATTGATAAGGCAAGGTTTATGGATCGCCCAGCAGATAAATCCACCTTTCGCATATCAGGTCTGCTCTCATAAATAGCAACTGAATATCCATGCTGTGCCAAATAGGTTGCCATTAGCGGACCGGCTAATCCAGCACCGATCAAAGTAATCTTTTCATTACCCATTAATGGAATGGTTTAATAATTCAACGAATTGATAGACTTCTGAATAGGTATTATATAAGGGGTGTGGCGCGACACGGATTACATCTGGAGCACGCCAATCACAGATCACATCTTTTGCAGTAATTGAATTGAATACTGATTTACCACCTGGCACTACCAGTGACAATTGACATCCTCGGTCATCAGGTGTAACTATAGAGACTTCTGGAAGATTCTCCTGAATTAAAAATGCCAGAAACCCTGTTAGCTTATTTCCCTTTTCCCAAATGGACTGCATACCTGCTTCTTCATATAATTCCATAGATGCAAGTAAAGGAGCCATGCCCATAACCGGCGCATTGCTTATCTGCCATCCTTCCGCTGTTTGGATACCGTCAAAATTGGACCCCATTTCAAAGCGGGTAGATTTATTGTGTCCCCACCAGCCTTCAAGTCTTGGTCCAGACCATGCGTGATGGCGCTCATGAATAAAAATACCTGATGGAGCTCCAGGGCCAGCACATAAATATTTATAGGAACACCACGCTGCAAAGTCAACTTCAGAATTATGAAGATCAAGAGCTAGATTTCCAGCTGCGTGAGCTAGATCAAATCCAACAAAGGCACCTACTGTTTTTCCTGTTTCAGTAATGGATTTTATATCAAATGCCTGTCCCGTATAATAATTCACCCCCCCAAATAGAATTGTGGCTAATTCATCCCCCACTTGTAAAATTTCATCTATGATATCTTTAGTTTGAAGTATCTTACTGTCATACTTGGGCTCTATTTCGATCAAGCAATCTTTTGGATCAAATCCATGATATTGAATCTGTGATTTAATCGCGTATTGATCTGAAGGAAATGCGCCTTTTTCAATTGCAATTTTATTTCGCTTATTATTTGGCTGGTAAAAGGAAACTAGTAGCAAATGGAGATTGACTGTGAGAGCATTCATAACCACTACTTCTGATTCTTTTGCCCCAACAAGATGTGCTGTTAAATGGGTTAATCGTTCATGAAAATGCTCCCAACGGCGATGCTGACCCAATACACCATCCTTTTCCCATAAAGCCAGTTCCTTTTCTATAAAAGATCTAACAGACTTCGGTTGTAAACCAAGTGAATTCCCACAAAAATAAATTACATTTTCACCTTTCTTGTTTTTCGGATAATAGAATCTATTGCGGTAGGATCTTAATGGATCACGCTGATCCTCTAAATCAGCAAATGATCTAGTGTTTTCGTACATCATTCAAAATGGTTATAAGGAAGTCCAAGCCAGTCCAGAGCATTTTTAAAAAGGAGTTTTTCTTTAACAGTATTAGCAAGTAATGATGATTCAATCAATTTCCCCGGTTCCAGTTCGCCTAAAGGAAATGGGTAATCTGTCCCAAGAGCAATCTTATCATCACCCATTTTTTTAATCAGAAAATCCAAAACGCCATATCTGTCTCGCTCGGATTCTGCAGCAATACGTAAAGCATGTTCGACAGTAAATCTCCTGTCATATTTAGTCTCAGAATTAACTTCGTAAGTAAGATGCACCATTAACATCGATTATCGTGCCAGTCGTGAATTCAGCACCATCAGACGCAAGGAAAAGCACGGCACCTGCAATTTCTTCGGGCCTTGCGACACGACCAAGCGGACTTTGTGCTCTTATAGCATCACCCGCTGGACTCGCAAGTATGTTTGCCGCCATATCCGTTTCAACAAATCCCGGTGCGACAACACCAATAAAAATATTGTGCGGTGCAAGTGCAACAGCAAGCGATTGACTGAAGGCATTAACACCAGCCTTGCTCGCACCGTACGCAGGGCTATCGGGCTCACCGCGAAATGCACCACGGGACGATATATTGACAATACGGCCTCCGCCACTTTGCATCATGTGCTGCGCGGCTAAATAACAGATATTCGCAGGTCCTATTAAATTTACGCCGATTGTCTTTTGCCAAGCTAAACACCATTCATCGAAATCGACCGAACCAACAGGATGTTGTTCAAAGATACCGGCATTGTTGACCACAATA